>ERZ1370068.2617-contig-1755_pt1 | contig 134817 bp, 231 predicted proteins | sample MGYA00561227_ERZ1370068 | MGnify/ENA primary metagenome ERZ1370068 (study PRJEB38410, sample SAMEA6850437) | metagenome | study: Metagenomic assessment of the ecological functions of the soil: analysis of the soil microbiota associated with the...
TTGTACTTCGTTCAGTTACGTATTGCTCTCGGCCGCGCGATCGCGCAGATGCTTGCCGGAGGATGCCGCCTCGCGATCGTGGCCCGGCGCGAGGAGATCGCCTGAGGAAAGCGGCGGACGAGATCGCGAAGCTCTCGGCGCACGACGGCCGTTAGTGATCGTCGCGGATATCACGCGCAAGCCCGACGCAGCCGCGCGCATCAAGGATGAAGTGCTTGCCGCTTTCGGCCGGCTCGACATCCTCGTCAACAATGCCGGCGGTTCGCGGCCCTTCGATGGGCTCCGGCACGCGTGAGCATCATGGGATGAGTGCGATGGCCCCTGACCTTCACCGCCGGGCGCGAAACTCGCCCATGCCTTCGTGCCCACGAATGCAGGCGCAGAAATTCGGCCGAATCATCAATCTGACCGGAGGCGATGAGCCGCTGGCGTTGAACGGTGGCATTCCGCCCAATGGCGCCACCTCCCGCAGCATATGGGCGAAGTCGCTTTCCCGCGTTGTCGGCAAGGACGGGATCACGGTCAATTCAATCCCGCCGGGCCGTCTGCACTTCTGAGCAGATCGACTAGAAACTGTTGCCGAGCGAGGAGGCCCAGCGAAAAATGGGTCGCCGAGAATTGTCCCGCCGGCTATATTGGCGAGCCGGAAGATCTCGCCGTGCTTGTCGCCTTCATTGCCTCGCCACGAGCCCGTTACATTACGGACAGGTAATCCACGTTGACGGTGGCGCGCGACGCTTCCGCACTGAATAGCAAGCTAGGTTTTCGGATGGCTCGCGGCGGTCAGCGAGATCGTTCGCGTAATGAGCATTTCGCGATAGAGCGGCTTCTGGCGCAAAGCGGCCGTTCGCCAATCTGCCCATGTCCTGCCAGAACCAGAGATCAGAATCGCGCGAAACTAAGGAAAGCAGTCATCAGATGGAGCTTTGCAAGGTGACCGCGACTGTGGCTCTGCGTTTTTGACAACAAGCCGATGCCAACGAACCTGTCACTTGTAGAAGATGTAGTCAGCCGTTTAATCAACACGCAGCTGTTCCGGTCGTCGGACACGCGCCGGGGCCGCCCAGGAGGATTGCCGGCAACTACCAGTTTGCCGACACTACTCCAAGGGCGCGCCAGAACCGGATGAGCCACCATCAGATTCCGCGACTGGACGGCGATCAGGCTGAGCGGTGCGAGGGCTTGGAATTGGAGCAAAGAAAGCATCCTTGCAAAAACGCGTTGCTGACGTTGTTTCACTTCAGGGAAAGCGACTAAAGCGCGGACTCAGGCTGTGGCGAGGAACCGTATGCGCCCCAGATCGACTGGTCGTAGTTCACCATGGATCCGGTCATCATGCCGGACTCATCCGTCGACAGAAATGCCACGGCGCGCGCAACTTCGTGCGGGTCAATGAGACGGCCGAATGGTTGAGCAGCCGCCGCCTCTTTCGAGCCAATCCGGGCTTGCACCATGATGCTCGAACCTGAATCCGGTCTTCGCCCTCGGTGGCCATCCATCCGATGTTCAGCCCGTTGACGCGGATACGGTTGCGCATCACTGCATAGGCCGTATTTTCCGTGAGGGTTGCCAGAGCACCTTTTGACGAGCAATAGGCGGCGATGAACGGCTGGCCGGCTTTGGACGACATTGAGCCAATATTGACGATACTGCCCGCGATCGTTTCCCGACGCATGATCTTTATCGTTTCCTGCATCAGGAAAAACGGGCCGCGAACGTTGACATTGAAGATCTTGTCAAACAATTCAGGCGACGTATCGAGGATCGTGCCGCGATCCGTTATCTCCAGCGGCATTCACCAGCACGTCGACGCGGCCGAATTCTGCGTCGGCCTTCGCGATGACGGCCCGGCAATCTTCGACCTTGCCCAAATCGGCGGCGACAAACACAACCCTCGTGCCGGTTGCATCCTGAATTTCTTTGGCTTTGGCTTGGCCCCTTTGCCGCCGAGCGGCCGCAGGTCACGATGCCGGATGCGCCACGATCGGCGAACAACCTCGCGATGGCTGCGCCGAGCCCCTGTGTGCCACCGGTGATGACGGCAATTTTTCCAGTCAGTCCATTCATGACGATTGTCCTTCGATTTTTGTAACCGGCCTTGCAATCAGAGAACGAGGGCGACGATCGGTTATGGGAGTAAGCCGCACCATGTCGGGGGTCGGATGACGTGAACGCGGGTGAGTTGAAATCGCTTGTGGTATTCCAGTCGCAGCGGCCTTTTCGATTGCGACCAGTGCGCGCAGGTCCGCTAACCCCTCGTCGCCATCTGCTTCGGGCGGCGTTCCCGATCTGATGCAATCCGAGAAATATCCGACCTGCGCGCCAAAATGGTCGATCTGCGGAAACTCGGTCTCGATGATCTTTCCGTCATGGCGCAGCCGCAGCCGTGATCACAGTGTCGAATCTGAATCCAGGGTCGAGTTCCAGGTCGCCCGACGTTCCCACGACCCGGTAATTGTCGACCGCCGCTGCCCCGAAGCTGGCGACGAATTGCGCGAGGCCGCCCGAGGGGAATCGCAACGTCGCGGCCACCGAGGCGTCGATATCGCCAAAGCGCGGGTCGTCTTCCGGCCGGTACGACATCGCCATCGCCTCGATCGGCTCTTCCGCAAAGATGTGACGGGCGGCGTTGATGCAATAGACACCGACATCCTGAAGCGGCCCACCCCAGGTCGATGCTTTCAACCGATGATTCCCATCGCCGTCTGGAAGCTGAACACAGACTGAAAGAACAGCGGCCGGCCGATGGCGTTAGCGCGGATGTGCTTCGAGAACGGCGACGGTTCCCGGCTCGTTGGTGCAGCCGGTACGCGGTCATCAGAAACACGTTCGCAGCGCGCGCCGCGGCGATCATGGCGAGTGCTTCGTCCTCGCTCACGGCGAGCGGCTTCTCGACCATGACATGCTTGCCGGCGCGTGCCGCCCGAATGGCGAAATCAGCATGCATGTGGTTCGGCAAAGCAATATAGACCGCATCGATCGTGGGGCTCGCCAGCAGGGTGTCGTAGCCATCATAGCCGACAACCGCGCCAATGCCGTAGAAGTCCGCAAGGCGCGCCGCCTTTGCGCGGTCGCCGGTCACGATGGCCGCAACCCGCGAATTTCCGGACTGAACCACGCCGGGCAGGAACGCTTGCTGCGGAGATCCAGCCGGCGCCGACGACGGCATAGTTGATCATCAATTCTCTCCCGGGTTTCGCCGATCGAATGCATCGAAAGAGGATGAAACGTCCCGCGCGCGCCCCATGGGTTCAGTCGTACAGCGACGGACGATGACGGATATTTCAACGTCGTCGTCGCATGGCTCTCGGCCAGACCTGCCGCGATCTGTTCGGCAGATGGCCGAGGCTACGTAACCGTCCCAGGCGCTCGCCCCGACCGGAGTTCCTGTCGCCACCGCGCTGATCCAGTCGGTCAGTTGCCTGCGATAGGCGTCCGCGAAGCGCGGAATCCAATTGTCGGGGTAGAGAGACCGCCAATGCGGTCCCTGTTGCGTAGCGTGAGCGGAGGACGGCGCCAGCGCGACTCGTTCCTTCGCCGACCCACCAGTTCGGCGTGGACATGATAGCCGTAGGCGCGCGTTCATATAGACCTCGGTCGACACGATCTCGTCGCGGTCGGTCCGCATCGTGATCATCAGCGGATCGCCGCCGGGCCCGCTGGCAACGTGAGCCGAGACCATTTCCGATCCGGTTAGCCATCGGCTGATATCGATCTCGTGCACGAATGAATTCGTCACCGCCATCGGTCCGGTAAACCACTCCGGCGCGCGAACGTTTCGGTGCACGTTGTGCAGCAAGATCGGTTGCGCCCACGCCGCCTTCGTCCTTTATCCGCTTCATCTCCTGATAGCCGGGATCAAACCGGCGCATATAACCGACCTGGATCAGCCTGCGCTTCAGTGCAACTCTAGCCTGAACCACCCGCAGGGCTCCTGCCGCGGAGGAAGCCAGCGGCTTTTCGCACAGGACGGGCTTGCCCGCTTCCAGGCAGGCCAGGCCAGCTCCGCATGGGTCGCGTCCGGCGAAGCGATGATCACCGCTCCAACGCGGTCCGACTTGATCAGAGATCGAGGGTCAGGAAAGACAGTGGCGCCCGCCGCTGCGGCTTGCGCGCGGGCGGCGTCGGCGTCGAATACCGCCGGCGAGATGCGCGCCGGGGATCTCGCGACTGACAAGGCGTGCATGTTCTGAACCCATCACGCCCGTTCCAATGACACCCACGCCGACGCTCATTTCTTTACGTCCCTCAGGATTCCCCGGCCCAACGCATTTCAGAGCGCCTTCGATCCACGATGGCTCCGTGGTGCTGCCCGGAGTCGCCTGCGCCGCCGGCGACCACGCACGCATCGTTGTGATTCCTGCGGTTCATCGCACGACCTCGATAGCCGGCCAACGCCATCACGCGCACCAGTTCCGCGTGGCCTTTTTGGCCATTGCGAGCGGGTGGACTGATCTTCGGATCCTGCTCGGCCTCGACCACGAACCAGCCCTCATAGCCATAGGCGGCCAGCCGTCCGACGATGGCGGCGAAATCGAGCGAGCCGTCGCCAGGCACGGTGAAGGCGCCCTTGACGCACGGCGTCGAGAAAACTCTCTGCTGCGTGCGGTCGAGCTTGTCGATCACATCCATGCGCACGTCCTTGGTGTGAACGTGCGTGATGCGCTTGTGGTGCTTGTCGATGACGCGCATGACATCGCCGCCCGCAAAGGCCATATGGCCCGTGCATCGAAAAGCAGCGGGATGCCTTCGCCCGAGTGTTGTCATGAACATGTCGAGCTCTGGCTCGGTCTCGATCACGGCGGCCATATGGTGGTGATAGGACAGCGGGCATGCCCTGCTCGGCGCACCATTCGCCGAACGTCGGTCATCTTGCGGGCATAGACCTTGATTTCGTCCTCTGAAAGCTTGGGCTTCGCGGCCAGAGGCTTCGAACGGTCGCCCTGAACGGTGCGGGCGCATTCGCCGTAAACGATACAGGGCGCGTTGACAGCTCTGAACAACGCCATTTGCTGGGCAATGCGTTGCTTTCCTGTTCCAGATCGCCATCAAGCAACAGACCGGAGAACCAGCCGCCGCAGACAGCTCATTCTGTGGGCTTTCAGGATCGGACCGAGCACTGTCGCATCCATCGGAAACGGCGGCCCGATCTCCATGCCGGTGAAACCTGCCTCACTCGCCTGGCGCAGACATTCTTCGAGCGAGACGTCGTCGCTCAAGTTCCTCAAGGTCGTCGTTCCACCATGCGATCGGGCGATACCCAATTTCGCCTTCATAGAAATCTCCGGAATTTCGCTGCCTGTCACGCGCCAACGGCGTCAAACGCCGACACGCTGCTTCTTGCGGCCCTCGAGCTGGTGCTTTGAGGCTTCGAGAACGCTCTCGCGGGCGCTGACCTGCGGCACGCCGACATCCCACCAGGCATCGCCAGGGGTCCAGGTGAAGGCGTCGGAGACGATGGTCAGAACCGTGGTGCGGTCGGTGCTCTTGGCCCAGTCGATCGCCGCACCGAGATCGGCGAGGCTTTCGACCTCTCGCGCGAGCGCCCCCATGGATTCTGGCGTGCTTGGCAAAGTCCACCGAGAACGGTTGCTTGACGCGGCAATCCTTGATCAGGTTGTTGAAGCTCGCGCCGCCCTTGCCGTTCTGCAGGCGATTGATCACGGCATAGCCGCCATTGTCGCAAACGATCAGGATGATCTTGTGGCCGGTGAGAACGGTTGAATAGATGTCCGAGTTCATCATCACGTAGGTGCCGTCGCCTGACCATGACGATCGGAACGCGGGTCGGGTCGGCCATGGCGGCACCCCATCCAGCCGCAATTTCATAGCCCATGCAGGAGAAGCCGAACTCGCAGTCGAAACGTGTTGGGCTGCTTGACGCGCCAGTTCTTCATCACTTCGCCGGGCAGGCCGCCGCGCGGCGGCGATGCAGATAGTCGCGCTCGCCGGCATGCGAATTGACCGACACCAACCACCTGCGCATAGGTCGGAACCGGTTCGTTGGTGGGTTTTTGATAGCGATCGAGCGCGCGTTCCATTTGGCGAACTCGGATTTGCCGCGGTTCGTCCATTTGGCGTCTGACTTCCACCCTTTGAGGGAGGCTGCCAGTTCGGCAAGGGTCTCGCGCGCGTCGCCAATCACCGCGAGGGCCTGATGCTTGGTCGCGTCAAAGCGGGCAGCGTTGATCGAGATGAATTTCGCGTCCGGCGTGAAGCACGTCCATGAGCCGGTGGTGAAATCCATCAAGCGGGTGCCGACTAGCCAGAATGACGTCGGCCTCAGCTGCCAGAGCGTTGGCCGAGGTCGAGCCGACAATGCCGATCGGGCCGACATGGGCCGGGTGATGCGTGCGTGAGCGCGCCTTTGCCCGGCGATGGTCTCGGCAACCGGAATGCCGTGCTCGGCGCAAACGCGCCGAGCACATCTTCGGCGCCGGAATAGCGCACGCCGCCGCCGGAAATGATCAGCGGCCGCTTGGCGCTTGCGAGAAGCTCGAGCGCCTGAGCCAGCACGATCGATGTCGGCGCGCGGACGCGGAACGGCATGGACGGTCGGTTCGAAGAAGGCTTCCGGATAATCCCAGGCCATTCCTGCACGTCCTGCGGCAGGGCGATGAAAGGCCGGGCCGCAATCCGCCGGATCGAGCAGGACGGCGACCAGCCTGTGGCAGCGACGAGATCAATCTGTTCCGGGTGGGTGATGCGGTCCCAATAGCGCGTCACGGCGCTGGAAGGCGTCATTGACGTTGATCGAAGGGTCGCCGAAGTGCTCGACCTGCTGCATGCACCGGATCGGGGCGGCGATTGACGAATGTGTCGCCGGAGAGCAGCAAGACCGGCAGGCGGTTGGAATGGGCGACGCCGGCGGCGGTCACCATGTTCAGTGCGCCGGGTCCGATCGAGGAGGTGGCGACCATGATCTGGCGGCGGCGTTTGGCTTTGGCGAAGCCGATGGCGGCCAGCGCCATCGATTGCTCGTTCTGGCCGCGCCAGGTCGGCAGCGTATCCTGTACGGCTTCCAAGCGCTTCCGACAGGCAGGTGACGTTGCCGTGGCCGAAGATGGCGAAGACGCCGGGAAACAGCATCTCCTTTCTGCCATCAATGATCGTAAACTGGTTGCACAGATAGCGAACCAGGGCCTGCGCCATGGTGCAGCGAACCGTTGACATGCGCTGTTCCTCCCGAAATTCTCGAGCACCTTCGACGAGTGCATATTCGGTTTCAGGAATATTTATTGCCGTTTCATATTTTAAGCAAAGATAAATTGCTAAAAGTCAGGAGATCGCTAAATATCAGTCGCTTGGAAGAAATGCCTTTGGCGTCGCGTTTGCGTGGCAGTCCGATGATGAGCCATCTCGGTCACAGTCGGAATTCGTGGCGTCGAGTTCCGGCCCGGCTGGAGCAGGGCGGCCGTTGCCATTGCAATGCACTGGGACCAAACACATCGGTGCCGCGAGAGATCTGGAGAACAGATATTCGTCCTCCGGAATCGTGAAGAGTGTCCGGGCGTCCTTTGGCGAGCGGCGACAATTGGCTGTCCGTAATGGCTATTAATGGCAGTTCCGTTGGCTACGGCCACGTCGGATATGACGACGACTTCCTTGGCGTAATGCCGAAATGCGATCGCAATCAGGACGTCGCGGTCGGTCATGGTCGCCGCCATTTCTTGCGCCAGACCTCCGGCAGGGTCGAGAAGGACGATACGGCGGCGTAGCATCGTCAGAAAATACCTGAGCAATGACGCGATAGGTTCGGATCGAGGTGTCCGGCGATGTAAATCGTTTCAGCCTCGCACAAGCAGTTTGGCGGTGTCGGCAGGGGTTTTCTCCGATATGACTCCGAGAAGATCTTGAAGCTGCCGCCATGTCGCGCACGACCAGGTCCCGCAAATAACCGAGACCTGCCCGTGGTCCTTGTTTCGTGAAAGTTCACTTCGAGAGCGCTGATACGCTCCCGAAATCAGGGGCGGCAGTGGCCACCATCGTCCGAAGAACCGATTGCGGCTGCTTAAGCCGGGTAGCCGAGGCTCTGCGCGAAGCAGACGAGGCTCGATGGATGCGTCCGGCATTCGGCGGCGACGGCATTGATCGATTCGAGCGCCACCACATTTGGATTCTGCGTCAGGAACCGCGCGATCTGCTGAAATCCGGTCGACAAATTTGGATATTCGCGGGTGATCAAATTCACGATCCCCTCATAATTTTTTGGGATTGTCGCTGCTGGTCCGCTGCGCTTGGCTGGCATTCTCGTTCCTCGCCTGCGTTTCCATCGCCGGCCTGAAATTCATTCCCTGCGTTTCCGACAGAATCTGCGTGAGTCATAAGTGCACGGCATTTTCGGGTTGATGCCTGCAGCAGGTGTCAAAAAGTTCATTTGCCGATCTAGAAATTATTGTTGCAAAAATAGAAATAAGCAATGATAATTGTTGAAAGCGCGTGGAATGCGCCGCCAACAATCTCAGCTGGGGAACGTCACTGAAGTCGCAAGAGCAGGTTTGCTCGCTGCTTAAGAACAGTAGAGCCGCATAAGCGGTTGCGATCACGGGAGGTAAGCCTGACAGATAATCTCATCACGTCCTAACGACCTTGCGTCAACGTGCTGGCTCTGAGGTTCAATCACCTCGAAACGCCGTGCAGGACGAAGTTGCTCGCATCATTAAGCGCCTCTATGTCAGCGCATGCATGCGTGTCTGGCGACGAGGAGTCGGTTAACTCAAGAATAGGCCGGAGTTTCCAATATGTTGCGAGTCGCGGTTCTTGGTGCTGGACGAATTGGGAAAATCCATGCGGCGAACGTGGCGGGAAATCCCAAGGCAAAAGCTTGTCACGATTGCCGACCCATACGGCACCGCAGCGGCAGGGACCTGGCCGATCATCTCGGTTGTGAGGCCTCGCTCGATCCCATCACGGCGATTGAGCGAACCGATGTCGATGCAAATCATCATCGGCACCCCGACGGATACCCATGTCAGTTTGATGCTTCATGCGGTGAAGACGGGAAAGGCCGTGCTTTGCGAGAAGCCGATCGACCTCGACATTGCCAAAGTGGACGCTGCCGTCCATGAGATCGAACGGCTCAACGGCCGCGTCATGGTGGCGTTCAACCGCCGCTTTGATCCGAGCGCCCGGCAACTTCGCCGATCGATCGACGCCGGTGAAATCGGCGACGTGCGGCAGGTCATCATCACCAGCCGCGACCCGGGATTGCCGCCGCTGAGTATGTCGGTCATTCCGGCGGAATTTTCGCGATATGGTGATCCACGATTTCGACATGGCGCGCTGGCTGCTCGGCGAAGAGCCGATCGAGGTCATGGCGACGGCAAGCCGACTTGTGGATCCCGGGCTGGCCGAGCTGGACGATTTCGACACGATCATGGTGCAGATGCGCACGGCTTCGGGCCGGCAATGCCATATCAACTGCTGCCGCGAGGCGGTCTACGGCTACGATCCAGCGGCTGGAAATCTTTGGATCGGCCGGAATGCTGCTGAACGAAAATCTGCGAGCGACCACCGTCCGGCGTTGGAGCAAGAACCGAGACGGAAGTGCGCGAACCGCTCCTGAACTTCTTCCTGGAGCGATATGCCGAGGCCTACAAAACGGAATTCGATCAATTTGTCGCTGCACTCGAAAACGGTTCGCCAATGCCTACAACCCCACATGACGGCCGCCAGGCGCTTCGTTTGGCCGACAGCGCTCTTGAGTCTGCCCTGACGGGCCGAGCTGTCAAAGTCTGATCAGAATACGGATTGGGACGACATGCGCAACATTGGCGTGGGCGTTATTGGCACCGGCTTCATGGGAAAGGCCCATTCCTTTGCCTATCGGGCTGTTGCGGGTATTTTCCGGGCAGCCTGCGCCCTGTTTTGCAATCAGTTGCGGACATCAATGGGGAAGCGGCAGAGCTAGCCGCCAAACAATTCGGCTTTCTCCGTTGGCGAACCGATTGGCGTGCTCTCGTCGAGGATCCGGATATTGAGGTCGTCTCGATCACCACGCCAAATGTCGTTCATCGCGAAATAGTGCGCTTGCGGCCATCGCGGCGGGCAAGCACGTTCATTGCGAGAAGCCGATCGCGCCAAATGCCAATGCCGCGAGAGATATGATGGACGCCGCTGAAGCTGCCGGCGTCGTGACGCAGGTTGGTTACAATTATATCAAAAATCCGATGTTGAAACTTGCGCGTTCCATGGTTGCGGCCGGTGAACTCGGAGAAATCACCGGTTTTCGCGGCATTCACGCTGAAGATTACATGGCGGATTCAGGAAATTCCCTACAATTGGCGCGTGGATGCCAGTGGTGGAGCAGGTGCCATTGCCGATATCGGCAGCCATATCATCGGAATGGCCCGCTTTCTTCTCGGTCCCATCAGCCACGTCGATGCTGATTTGGAAACCGTGGTCAAAAGCCGCCCAATTGGCGCCGGCTCATCGGAGCGCCGCGCCGTCGAAGTGGATGATATTGCGCGCCTTATGGTGCGATTTGAGCGGGGATGCCGGGGAACGATTGAAGCAAACTGGGTGGCGACCGGACGAAAAATGCAGCTCGGGTTTGAATTGACCGGCGCAAAGGGGTCTCTTGTCTATACGCAGGAACGCCTCAATGAGCTGCTTCACTATCGCACCGACGGCGATCCACGCCATAGGGTTACACCCGCATCGAGGCGGGCCCCAGCATCATCCTATGGACTGTTCTGCGTCGCGCCGGGTCACCAACTTGGCTTCAACGATCTCAAGACGATCGAGGTTGCTGAATTCCTGGAAGCTATCGCTGGTGGAGCGAAGGCGCGGGCCGGATTTTCGCGAAGCCTGGGAAATTCAGAAGATCATCGATACGGCGATTCAGATCATCCAAATTGCGGACGTGGCAAGCGATAGAGTAGGAGCGGCGACCGTTGCGCGCTGAGGGCCAGGCAACCCCGGCTATGATAGAGTAAGTCGAACCGCAGGCAGCCGGAAGAGCTGCATGACAGGGAGGTGCTGGAGTGGCTCTGCTTGAAGTTCGTAACGTATCCAAGAGTTTCGGTGCTATCCCACGCGGTAAGCGACATCAGCTGGTCGATCGAGCCCGGCGAGGTCGTGGGGTTGATGGGCGACAATGGTGCCGGCAAGTCCACCACTGGTCAAGCTGATTGCCGGGAATTTTCCGCCGACGGACGGCGAAGTTCTCGTCGACGGCGAGGTCTGCCATTTCCACAAGCCCATCCAGGCGCGCGCCAAGGGCATCGAAGTCGTCTATCAGGATCTCGCGCTCGCCGACAATCTCACCGCCGCGCAGAACGTGTTCCTGGGCCGCGAGCATCAACAAGGGGTATCTGGCCCTTCCGGGTGCTCGACAAGCAGGCGATGATCGACCGCTCGGCCGCATTGTTCAGACGAGCTGAAATCGGAAACGCGACCGCGCGATCTGGTCAGGAAAATGTCCGGCGGCCAGCGCCAGGCGGTGGCCATCGCCCGCACCCGGCTTTCCAACGCCAAGCTCGATCCTGATGGACGAGCCGACCGCCGCCATCTCGGTGCGCCAGGTAGCCGAAGTGCTCGAACTCATCCGCCGTCTGAAGGCACCAGGGTGTGGCGGTCATCCTCATCAGCCATCGCATGCCCGACGTGTTCGCGGTGAGCGACCGCATCATCGTCGCTGCGGCGCGGCGCCAAAGTTGCCGACAAGGCAACGCACGTCGACATCGCCGGAGGAAATCACCGGCCTGATTACGGGAGCGATCCGTGCACGCATGATACTCGTCAAGGCGCACTCGAAACCCGGCGCATGCCGCAATTTCAGATGTGGTCGGCGACCAAGGAACAGACCTCTGGTGCGCGCTCATGTCGAGTCAGCCATTCTGGGTGACGATCGCGCTCATCGTGCTGGTCGTGGTCATGACCATCAATGAACCGAGCTTCGGCACCAGCCGAAAATGCCGCCAATGTGACGCGCAACTTCGCGCCGATTCGGCATCATGGCGATGGGGATGACCGTGGTCATCATCACCGGCGGCATTGACCTCTCCGGTCGGGTCGGTGATGGGCCTGGTGGCGATTGTCGCCGGCCTGTTCCTTACCTGGCATTATCCCTGGTATGTCGCCTTCGCCATGGGGATGATTGCCGGGCTTGCTTGCGGCGCTGGTCAACGGCTTCTTCGTGGCCTATGTCGGTATGCCTTCCTTCGTCGTGACGCTCGGCATGTTGTCATTCGCGCGGTCGCTTGCGGTGGTGTTCTCGGCCAACCAGATGCTCTATCAGTTCGGGCCCGACGCGCCGATCGTCAAGGCCATCGGTCAGGCGAAATGGCCGTTGCGCGCGCCGGCAGGTTGGGCGCCGCACTGGATTCCCGAATTGTCCTCGCATTTCTGGGTCATGGTCGGGCTGGCCCTCATCGTTGGGTATCGTGTTCAATTCCACAGCCTGGGGCCGCCATCTCTTTGCGATCGGCGGCAACGAACAGGCTGCCCGGCTCACCGGTGTTCCGGTCGACTGGATCAAATTTCAGGCCTATGTGTTTTCCGCATTCACCGCTTCGTTAGCCTCGCTTCTGCTGCTCGGTTACAACGGCTCGGCCATCAATGCCATGGGCCAGGGCTATGAGCTGCGCGTCATCGCGGCGACCGTGATCGGCGGCGGCCAACCTGATGGGTGGCGCGGGCACGGCCTTCGGCGCGTTCATCGGTTCGGCCTTTCTCGAGGTCATCCGCAATGCGCTTGTTGATGGCTGGCATCGATTCCAATTGGCAGGGCGCATTTGTCGGCGCCTTCATCGTTCTCGCGGTGCTTCTCGGCATGCAAACCGGCGGCAAATCATTCATCGCGGCCATCGCTGGAGTGGTTGTTGCCGAAGAAGCACCGCTAGAAACCGGATTCACTGCGGGTAATCAGTGAAGGTCAATGAGGAGGAAATAACGATGAAGAAATTTCTCTTAAGTACGGCTATCGCCTTCGGCGCGCATGTCCGTGGCGATGTCCGGCGCCCAGGCGAAGGACGTCTTCGCTCTTGGTGCCGAAGAACATGAACAATCCGTTCTTCGACCAGGCGCGCGACGGCTGCAAGAAGGCCGAAGCGGAATCAAACGGCGCCTCTGAGTGCATGTATATCGGCCCCGGCGAGCATGGCGGCGGCGACGAGCAGGTGCACGATCGTGCAGGATCTGGTCGCCAAGAAGGTGGACGGCATTGCCGTGTCGCCATCCAACGCTGCGGCGATGGCGGTAGCGCTGCAGGCCGCCAAGGATGCCGGCATTCCCGGTTCTGACCTGGGATTCCGACGTCGCTGCCCGAGAACAAGGACCTGCGCGTCGCCTATATCGGCACGCACAATTACGAGATCGGCGCGAACCTCGCCAAGCTCGCCATGAAGATCAAGCCGAAGGGCGGCACGGTCTGCATCCAGTCGGGCGGCGCAGCGGCGGCCAACCACAATGAGCGCATGCAGGGCATTCGCGACGTGCTGTCGGGCACGAAATCGGCCGCTTCGCCTGGCGACCGCCTGACCGGCCAGAACGGCTGGACCGAGATCGAGGGCTGCCCGCTCTACACCAATGACGACTTCCCGCGTCTCGGTGCAGCAGTTCGAGCGACATCATGGCGAAGAACCCGAACCTCGATGCCTTCATCCCGACCGGCGGCTTCCACGCAGTTCATTCCTGACGCAAACCGCGCCGCGGTCGGGCACCGTACAAGGACAAGATCGCCTCAAAGCGCTGGCCCTCGTGGTCGCCGACACCCTGCCGGTGCAGATCGATCAGATGAAGGAAGGCCTGTCGCTCGGCCAGGTCGGCCAGCGTCCGTTCGAAATGGGCTACAAGACGATGATGGCCCTCGAAGGACATGAAAGACGGCAAGGCCCGCGCCGGCCGATCCGACCTACACCGGCCTTCGACGTCTGCACGCCGGAGACCGGCGACACCTGCATCGGCAGTAAGTCCGTCAACGCGATGATGGGGCGGGAGGCAAACTCCCGTCCCGTTGTCTCATCGCGGCGAACTACCACAACACGCGCGACGTGCTGCCGCGCTGAGTACCTCACGATCCGCGCGAAGGGCCGGTTGCTGGCCGGCGCCTGACTGAGCAATCCGAAAACATGAACAAGCAGCAAGACGGAAACCTGGGCCTGGCAGACCAGGACCGCGAGGACGCGTTGGTCGCATTCATGCAGACGTTGACGGATTTTTGGTTATACGCGAAGGTAGGGCCGATAGTTCTTCGACCTCGAGGAGCGATCGGTTTTGGCGCGAAGCTGGACGTTCGCCGATAGCGTTGCACGCTACGGCGGCGCGCAATGCGTAGATCGTCGGCAATCGTACCGGCTAGGCAGGCGGAAATTTGCTCGCGGGTAACGCGGCGCAATGGTCGTAGATGGCCGACGGCCGGGTGAACCACACCTTTTCCTTCTCTGGATGGCTGACGATGTGCTGCAACGCCTCGCGGAGCATGCGGAGCCTGTAGGGCTGACCTACGATCATCGTGTGCAATGCGATGCCGCATACGAGCGGCTGTTTTGCCGACTGGCGTAGCAATTCTTCGAATTGACCAATGATGAAGTCACGGAATTCTTCCGGCGAGTGATGCCTCACCAGAATCTGCGGGCTGTCGTTGATCTCGATCGGGTACGGCACGCTCATGATTGGACCGGAGCGCGTCTTCATCCAGAGCGGTTGATCGTCGGCCGGCCAGTCCATCAGGAAATCGAACCCGACCTCCTTCAAGAGGTCGGGCGTGTGGTGCGTGGACGCCATCCATGGCGCCATCCAGCCTCTCGGCGGCTTTCCGGATGCGCGCTCGATCGCGTCGCGAACCTCCTGCAGGAATCGCCTCTCGTCAGCTTCCCACATGTGGCTGTGACGCTCCGCGTTGGTGCGGCCATGCCCAATGAATTCATCGCCGCGCGCTTTTCAATGCGTCGACGATACGGGGCGCATAGTCGAAAACCGCCGTGTTGATCAGGTGAGCCGCCGGGAGGTTCAATTCATCGAACAGTTCGAGGCAGCGCCAAACGCCAACCCTGTTGCCGTAATCGCGCCAGGCGAAGGTCCGGGGGTCTGGAGCCGCTCCTGCTACGGTCAAGAGATGACCTTCGCCTGCGCCGAAGGCGAAGTGTTCGATGTTGAGGCCGAGATAGACCGCCAGCCGCTTTCCGTCTGGCCAGGAGTAGTCCGGACGGTCAACGATCGGCGAATAAGCATAGCGATCATGATATGGAAGCTGCATATCGGTATTCCTGCTAAGCTTGGATCTGCGCGGCCGGCCCATTCCTGGAGGCACCCGGTTACTGCAGAAGATCCAATGATGGTTGGTGCTGCCACAGTATTCGTCGTGACGGATATAGCCAAGAGCACTGAGCATTACCGCGACGTGCCCGGCTTCACGGTTACATTCAATACGGAACTCCGACATTCTATGTGTGCTTGTGTCGGAAGGAAGTTGCCTTGCACCTGCTTTCGGCGAGCCAAACGAGCCGGCTATCCGGCATAATGGCGGCATCTGCGTGTTCGTAAAGGGATGTCGTCGCCGTCTACGCCGAATTGGTGCGCGGAGCCGGGATCGTAAGCCACCGCAGAACAAAGATTACGGCATGCGCGACTTTGACCTGATCGATCTTGATGGAAATCAGCTTACATCGATGCTCTCGGTGACGGGCCTGGCGGGTTGCATGCTTAAAACTTCTCGCTAACAGGTGCGGGCTATATTGAGGCGGCAAATTTCCGCTCCACGCCCAGGATTTGACCCGATGTTCTTTTCCCGCATCAGCTTCAAGCTTGCCGTCATGACCGGTCTCAGCCTCGCCGGCATGGTCATGATGGCGCCGATCGCGCTCTCCACCATGCGTGCGCAGATGATGACGGACCGTCAGGCCAAGACCCAGCAGATGATCGATGTCGGCTACGGGCATCCTGACCCATTACCAGAAGCTGGAAAGTGACGGAAAGCTCAAACGAGGCGACGCCCAGAAGGCCGCGATCCAGGGAAATCAAGAGCCTGCGCTATGACAAGGTCGAGTATTTCTGGATCAACGACATGTCGCCGAAGATGGTCATGCATCCCGATCAAGCCCGAGCTTGACGGCAAGGAACTCGGCGAGATGAAGGATCCGGAACGGCAACCGGCTGTTCGTCGGATTCGTCGACGTCGTGAAGTCGCAAGGCGCAGGTCTCTACAGCTATCTCTGGCCGAAACCCGGCTTCGAACAACCGGTGTCGAAAATATCGTACGTGAAGGGCTTTGCGCCGTGGGGCTTGGATCATCGGCACCGGCATCTATCTCGATGACGCCGATGCGGTGTTCCGGCAGACTGCCCAGATGTTCGCGCTGGTCTGCCTGGCCGTGTTCGCACTCGTCCTGATCAGCGCGTTCTTCATCGGGCGCAGCGTGACGCGGCCGCTCACCGATCATCACCGACCTGACCGACCGGCCTCGCGTCCGGCGATACCGCGTTCGGAAGTGCCCTATACCGCGCGCAAGGACGAGGTCGGCGCGCTCGCCAAATCGCTGGCCGTGTTCAAGGACAATGCCGGAGGCGATAGCCAAGATGCACGCCGAACAGGCGCAGCTGAAGACGGAGGCCGACGCGGAGAAACGCAGAGCGATGATGGAGCTGGCCGGCAAATTCGGAAGCCAGCATCCAGGCCGTCGTGGGCGACGTCATCCGGGACGCGAACGAAATGCAGGGCACCGCGCAGGGCATGTCCCGCAACGGCTAGCTAGGCCAGCGACCGCTCCAAGGCGGGTGGCGGCCGCTTCCCAGGAAGCCTCCGCTAACGTGCAGATGGTGGCAGCCGCCGCCGAAGAACTTTCAGCCTCGATCTCCGAGATCACCCAGCGCGTCGGACAGGCGCGCCCAGATTGCCGACAAGGCGGCTAATGACGGCCAGCGCACCAACGAGACCGTTCAGGGCCTTGCGGTCGCCGCCCACAAGATCGGCGAAGTGATCGGCCTCGATCAACGACATCGCGTCACAGACCAATTTGCTGGCGCTCAACGCCACCATTGAGGCGCGCGCGGGCCGGCGAGGCCGGCAAGCGGCTTTGCCGTCGTCGCAAGCGAGGTCAAGTCGCTGGCGAGCCAGACGGCCAAGGCCACCGAGGAAATCAGCGCGCAGATCACCGCGATCCAGGCCGAAACCCAGCAGGTGGTGGAAAACATCCAGAGCATTCGCTCGACGATCATGGAAGTGAACGAGATCTCTTCCACGATTGCAGCGGCCGTCGAACAACAGGGCGCCGCTACGGAGGAAATCGCCTCCAGCGTGCAGAAGGCCGCCTCCGGAACCAACCGGGTTTCGCAGAACATCACCGACGTCACCGCGGCGACCACGGAGACGGGCGCGAAGGCTACTCTGGTGCTGAGTCGAGCGACCGGTTAGGCCGCAAGCTGCAGTCGCTTTCAGGCCGAGGTGTCGCGGCTTCCTCGAAGGCGTGCGGGCGGCGTAGGCGCGTCCGGCGGCAGCTGATGGCGGCCCGATGGAGGATGATAGTCGCTTATGACGCTGACAAGACTGCGGCACTCGCGCCCCGCTTCCAGCAAAGCCTTGAAATCGGCGCGCGCGCGTTGCGCCTCGCCTTTGGCGGTCTCCGGAAGCTTCGCCGAGGCCGAAATAGCCGTGGATCAGGCCGAGGCCGTCGATGATAGCTGGTCGGCGACGCCGGCGCGTCGAAGCGCGTCGGCATAGGCCTTGCCCTCGTCGCGCAGCGGATCGAACCACGCCGTGCGTGACGATCGCGGGCGCGAGGCCGGCGAGAGTTTTTGCGCGCAGCGGCGAGACGCGCCAGTCGGTGCCGTGCGCGGCTGTCTGGCGAGGTAATGGCCGCAGAACCATTCCATGACCGCGCGCGACAGGAAATAGCCTTCCGCGTTTTCGCTGCGCGAGGGAAAGCGCGCGTTCTCGCTCTGCATCCGCGAAATTTCCGGCGACGTCGGTGACGGGATAGACCAGCAATTGCGCTGCCAGTGCTGATGCCGGCGTCGCGGCAGGCGATCGCGGTGGTCGCCGCCAGGTTGCCGCCGGCGCTGTCGCCGGCGACGCCGACGCGCTGCTGTCGCCGCCGAACTCGGCGATGCGCGCGACGACGTCCTTGATGGCGGCGAAGGCGTCCTCGAACGCGCCGGGAAAGCGCACCTCGGGCGGGCGGCGATAGTCGACCGAGACCACGACCGCGCCGGTCTCGATCGCGAGCAGACGCGCCTGCCGGTCATGGGTTTCGAGATCGCCGGCGACCCAGCCGCCGCCGTGGAAGAACACCACCGTCGGCGATTTCTCGCTGGTGTTGCGGTAGACCCGCGCGGCAAGAAAGCCGGCCGCGCCCTTCACCTTGATGTCTTCCGCGCTCATCACCGGCGGCGGCGGAACCGCGGCGCGCGAGGCGGCCAGCGCACGCAGCGCATCGCGCGCGCTCTGCGGCGTCATCGTCTTGGGATCGCGCAGCGGCAGCAGCGGAATGATCTCGGCGATGACGGGATCGAGCGGCGTAATCATGCGGGAGCCTCGCGTGGATTTGCCGGACCATAGGTCGTGCCCGAAGCACCTGCAATTATGTTTGCCGCATGGCTGCAGGACGCAGACGCGCGTGCCTGCTACGGTTTGACCATGGCGCCGGATATTTTTGGCAGCGCAACATGGGCGGCAGACGCCGCCGATTTCCCTCAATTGATAATGATTCTCTCAAAGCAGATGGAACGCGCGCCTTGATAGGTTCGTCCACCGTTTACTCTTGATTATCCGTGAAGAGGTCGAGTGCGGGAACGGCCGGCTGGGCCGTTGCATTGCTCCTTTCAAAGGGAGTCGCGCGATGAAGGAACTTGCCAGGATAGATCAGGCGATTGATGAACTGCTGGTGCAGCTCGGAGGGATTGTGCTCCGGCTGTCCAGTCCGGAAGTGACGAAGAGCCTCGACGAGCGGCGCGCATTGGCGCGTTCGGTCAATCAATATTCGGTGTGCGCGGCGCGCTCGGACGATCCGCGCGTGCAGGAGCTCAAGGCCGAACTTGAAGAAGACGATCAGGCCGCGATTGCGGCTGGTTGCGAGCCGGTAGCTGCGGTTTCTTCAGACCACGGGGACGCGCCGGGCGGCGACCGCCGCAGGCGATATGACCTCGATATCGAGCGGGACGCGCCAGCGCTCGGTCAGCCGCACGCGCGGCGCTTCATTGCGGGCGCCAGCGCCGTCGATGACAAAACCCTCAAAGCCGTTGCTCATGACCTCGTTGCATTTCTGAACATAGATCGGGAAGCCGCCGATATAGGGCATGAAGACGCGCGGGCGGCCGGGGATGTTGGCGCCGACATACCAGGAGCTGCAGGTCGAGCGCAGCGAGACCTTTGACACTTCATTGACGTGCTCGACCCATTCATCCTCGTAATGCTGGATCGGCTCGACGGTCGCAGCGCCAATGTCGCGCAGATGCGCCATGCAGGTCGGCCATCCAGTCGACGTGCTGCTCGATCGCCTGGATCATGCTCGCCAGCACCGACGGGCTGCCCGGTCCGGTGATGGTGAACAGATTGGGAAACCCGCCGTCGCGACGCCGAGATAGGCGCGAGGGCCTGCGCGCCATTTCTCGGCGAGCGTCTCGCCACTGCCGGCCGGTGATACGGATCCTGTCGAACGATCCGGTCATCGCGGCAAAGCCGGTCGCGCAGACGATGGCGTCGAACGGATATTCGGTGCCGTCAACCTCGATGCCGCCGGCCGTGAAACGCTCGATCGGCGTCTTCGACACGTCGACCAGTTTGACATGCGGCAGATTGTAGGTCTCGAAATAGCCGGTATCGACGCAGAGGCGCTTTGCAGCCGAACACGTTGTCCGGGCACAGCAGCTCGGCGGTTGCGGGATCCTTGACGATGCCGCGGATCTTGTTGCGCGCGAATTCGGCGATGGTGTCGTTGGCCGCCTTCTCGAACAGAAGATCGCCATAGGCGCCGAGAAACGGCAGCCCGCCGCGCTGCCCAGGCTTCCTCATATTGCCGCTCGCGCTCTTGCGGCGAAGCCTCCAGCGCGGGCTTCATGTTGAAGGGAAAATAGAAGCCGGTCGGCCGCGCCCGCGCTTTGGCGCGCAGTGCCGGGTAGTCGGCCTTGATCGATTGGCGGTATTCCGGCGTCAGCTTCGCGTTCCAGGCCGGCACCGAATAGGTCGCCGTGCGCTGGAACACCGTCAGCGCGGATGCCTGCTGCGCGATGATCGGGATCGACTGGATCGCCGAAGAGCCGGTGCCGATGACGCCGACGCGAAGTCCGGTGAAATCCACGCCCTCGTGCGGCCATTCGCCGGTGTGATAGATCGGCCGCCGCGAAAATCCTCGCGTCCCCTGAAGGGCGGATGGTTCGCCGCCGACAGGCAGCCGACCGCCATGATGCAGAATTTCGCGGAAACCTTGTCGCCGCGGTCGGTCTCGATGCGCCAGCATTTTGCGGTCTTCATCGAAGCTTGCGGCGGTGACGCGGGTGTCGAACACGATGTGCCGGCGGAGGTCGAAACGGTCGGCGACGTGGTTGGCGTAGGCCAGGATTTCGGGCTGCGGCGCGTATTTCTCCGACCAGTCCCATTGCTGGTCCAGTTCTTCCGAGAACGAGAAGGAATACTGCATGCTCTCGACGTCGCAGCGCGCGCCCGGATAGCGGTTCCAGTACCAGGTGCCGCCGACGCCACCGCCGGCTTCATAGACACGCGCGCCGTGAAGCCAAGCCCGCGCAGGCGGTGCAGCATGTACATGCCGGCAAAGCCGGCGCCGACGATGACGGCGTCGAAAACCGCACCCTCTCATCCGGCGGACGTTGTTGATCTTGCTGTGCTCGCAGCCATGGAAGCGTTTGTCCTGATGAAGGCGCTGGCAGCGATCTACATCAGCGCAAAAGTGCCGCGCACCGTCAATTGCGCCACGACATGGGCGGGTTGCGCGCAGTCCCGGTCGTTCGCTGATTCCGCGAACGCACTGCGCAGCGCGGCCGGGGTCCGCCCGGCTCGCGGCCTCACGCCTCAGAGCGTCTTGAGGAACTCGATAATCGCCTTCCGCTCATCGGGCTCAAGTTTCCTTTTCCCGATCACACCCTTGGTGCCCTGTGGCTTGTTGGCGAATTCGTGCCCTGTATTTGCGTTGCCGCGAATCGAGGTGTCGAACAGGAAGCCGTTGGTGAGTTCGTCGGTCTTGTAACCGAGTTTCACGGGATCGTATTCGCGGTTGCCGAGATAGAATTGCTTCGGCCTTTCATCGACCGGGGAGAGCAGGTCGTAGACGGTCGGCACCGAACCGTTGTGGAGATAGGGCGGCGTTGCCCAAACGCCGTTGAGCGGGCGCACCTTGCAAGGCAATGTCGTCCTGGATCTTGTTGTGCATGTTGCCGTCGAACTCGTCCCGCTTCTTCTTGTCGAATGGCGGGTCCTTCCGGTCGTAAATATAGTTGACGGTCTTTTTCGACCACGTCTTTGAGCGCGGCGGCGAATTTGGTTTCGTTAATCCCGAGATTGGCAGGAAGCGCGACCCTCCGGCTCTTCATATCCGCCGCCTGGGCAGGATCGGTGCCGATATGATCGATCGGGATGTTTTCAATGATGAGAACCGGCTCGTCGACCTGGTTCGTCCGCCACACCTTCTTGTCCTCGAAGTTGAAGAAGGCGGCCTTGTTCGAGACCGGTGGCCGGTGACATTCCTGACAATGCTCCTTGTAGAGTTCGCCGCCCTTCTCGGCCAGTTTCCTGTCGATCTTGGGCAGGATGTGCTCCGGCCATTCCGGCGATTTGCAGGCCTGAAAAGCCATCTTTTGCGTTCGGCGCCTTGCCGGCGACCATTTGCTCCATCGCGTGGAGAGTGTCGACGTCCACGCTCGATTTGAACAGGTCCCTGGACGGATCGGTCAGATTGAGCTCAGACGATACGCCGAGGGATCTCGCCGGCATTGCGCACCATCGGCCGCATGATGGAGCCGTTATATTGCACCCAGTCGAACCACGGCGTGTTCCAAATGCGCGGATAATGCACCGGTGCGGTCGAGCCCCTGTAGTTTTCCGGCTTCTTCAGGTCCAGTGAAAATACCTGATTGCCGATCTCGGTTGAGTGCGTCCAGCCGTCCGTAGCCTTCCACAATGCTCTGGGAAGCCACGCTCTGTTCGAGCCGCTGAACCTCCTTGTATTGATTGAGGACCTGGTCGATCTGGTATTTCAGCGTCTCGCGATCTGCGACCGTCGAATTCTCTCCCAGGACGCGATCGGCGAACCGGCTGGAAGCGGCCGGGCAGAAATCGCGTGTAGAGCAGCGCTACGCCTATGCCCTGTTTCAGCTTCAGGAGGTCGGTGAGCGCCGGTCCGCCGTCGACGATGACGGCCGTGTCCTTGTAGGTGAATCGTCCGGTATGACAGGCCGCGCAGGTCAGGCCGATACCATTCATATCCGTCTTGTCGCGCGGGTTGCGCCATGGGCGCGCCGGACGGATCAGCATCGGACCGCCCCGTGCGAAGCCGATCGGAAGCACGATCTGGTCGCGGACGGGCGTATCCGGAATGAAGCCGTAGCGATCGAGGTAGGGTTGCTCCCTGAAGAAGTCGACGGAGGTGAAGATCAGCCATGGGATCGTCGGCTGCTCCAGCGCGATGAACCACTCGTAGGGAATGCCGAAGGTCCGCGTCCCCTGGTCAGCGTGATAGAACCAGCCGAGCTTTTCCCGGCTCACATTCTGTTCGAGCCAGACGGTTTTCTTCGGCTGCGGATACTCCGCGAGCTTGACGTGAAGATTATCCCAGAGTTGCGTGATGTCGTCCTTGAAGGCGGCGTAGACGGCGCCGACCACCAATGCCGCGACCACAATTGTTGCACAACCGTCCTGCGCCCCATGGCCTGCCCCTTTTCCAACCGCGTGCCGCCGACGCGCGCACTATTCGTCTTGTTGTCAAAAACCGCCAGGAAGGTGTTCAGCTTTGGCGTGCGATCAAATATCTTTCCAGCCTATAGTAGCATCTTTGTGACTGTCCATAAATCCCATTTCGCATGTTCGCGCCGTTTTGCCCCGAGCGGGATCGTGCGGGCGCTTGATGCGTTTGCGCGCGCCGCAGTTGAAATGTAGAATCAAGCGGTAGCATACCTTGGGATTGCCGATTTGAAAGCCGCCGCGCAACCGCTGCAAATCGAGATCGCCCCGCGACGCGGGTCTCCGCGTTGCTTATCCATCCCCGCAGGCACGCGCCTGTTACGTGTTTGCGCATGGCGCCGGCGCCGGCATGGTCCATGCGTCGATGGAGACGATTGCGGCCGGGCTCGGCGAACGCGGCATCGCGACGCTGCGCTATCAGTTTCCCTACATGGAAAAGGCCAGCAAGCGGCCCGATCCGCCGGCCGTCGCTCACGCCGCGGTGCGGGCGGCCGTTAAAGAAGCCGCGCTGATGCTTGCCCCAAACTGCCGCTGATTGCGGGCGGTAAATCATTCGGCGGGCGGATGACGTCGCAGGCGCAGGCGAAGGCGGCGCTACCGGGCGTTCGCGGGCTCGCCTTCCTCGGCTTTCCCCTGCATCCGGCGGGAAAACCTTCGGTCGATCGGGCCAAACATCTCGGTGATATCCGTATCCCCATGCTGTTCCTGCAGGGGACGCGCGACGCGCTGGCGGAATTGAGCCTGCTCGAACCCGTCGTCGCAAGAGTTTGGGGCAAGTCGGCGACGCTGCACCTGGTGAAGGAGGCCGACCATTCCTTCCCATGTGCTGGCCCGCTCGGGCCGCAACGACCGCGAGGTGATGGCCGAAGTGCTGGACGCCTTTGCAGGCTGGGCCGGCACGGTCGGCGCCGGATAGCGGTGGCAGCGATCGCCGAGAAAATCAGGCCGATGGCGGCGCGCCATAGATCTTGTCGCGCAGCCGCCGCATGCCGGTCAGCCAGCGATCCGCGGCTGGAGGCCTTGCGCTGCATGTATTCGGCGACCTGCGGGTGCGACAGAATGAGAAAGCGTTCGGCCTCCATCGCCTCGATCACCATGCGCGCCACTTCCGGCGGCTGCAGCACGCCGTCGACCCGCGCGGCGCTCGGGCCCGGCGTCGTCATGCCTGTCTGCACCGATTGCGGGCACAGCACGGAAACGCGGATGCCGCGGTCGCCATATTGAATGGCGAGATGCTCGGCGAGCGCCACGGCGGCGTTCTTGGTCACGCCATAGGGCATCGAGTTCAGCGACGCCAGAAGGCCAGCCGCGGATGCGGTGTTGAGCAGATAGCCCGATCCGCGCGCGAGCATGCCGGGCACCAGCGCGCGCGCCGCGAACACGTGGCTCATGACATGAACCCGCCAGCTGACGTCCCAGTCGGCGTCGGAGGCGGCCTTCCTGTCCCTTGCGCGACAGGCCGGCATTGGAAAAGAACACGTCGACCGGCCCATATTTGGCCTCGGTCGCCGCGATCAGCGCCTTGACGTCTTCTTCGAGTCCGACGTCGGCGGTAACAGCCAATCCGTCGATGTCGCCGGCGACAGTCGCCAGCCGGTCGCGCGAGGTCTTGAGGTCGGCGACGACAACGCCTCGCGCGCCGGCCTCGCGCATAGGCGCGCGCGACCGCCTCGCCAATGCCGCTCGCGGCCCCGGTGACGACGCAGACCTTGCCTTTGACGTGCATGCTGACGCTTCCTCTGCATGATCCTCGCGTGTTGCAAGCGCATTGTTCAACCCTGGTAAAGCCCCTTGTCCCGCGCCTGACGGATCGCGAGCGCCGCCATCATGATCGAGCATCGGTGTTGAAAGCCCTGCGGCTCTTGCAAAAGCGGCCGGGGCGCGGACCAGCGCATCGATCTCCATGGCGCGGCCGAGCTCATAGTCCTGCAGGATCGACGGCTTGTGGTCGGGCGCGGGCCCGGTGCGGGTGACCCGCTTGACGGCGGGGTAGCAGCTTTGCGCGATGCTGTTGGCCTCCTCCAAGCAGGCGCGGCACGAGATCGGCCAGCGCCGGGTCATCCCTGACCCGCGCGGCGGTCTGGCCGGTGAGCAGACACAGCACCGACATCGACATGTTGGTCAACAGCTTGGACCAGATCGTCTCCCTGATCTCGCGCAGCATCGGTCGATTCGATCGAGGCCTCGTTGAGCGCTGACGCGCAGCCGTGCGATCCGTTCGCTCGGGCGGTCGTCGCATTCGCCGACCAGGCAGCCGGTTCCGATCGGGGGACAGATTCTGACGACCACACCGGGCGCGACGACCTCATTGGACGAAAAGACCACGCCGCCGATGATCCGCTCCTTCGGGACCGCGGCGCGCAGCCCGGCCGCCGGGATCGAGAAAGCCGAGGTCGGGCGTCGGCGCATGATTTTTCGGCAAGCCCGATATCGTACCACCAGGGAATGCCGTTCTGGGCAAACACCACGGCCGTATCGTCGCGCAGCAGCGGTAGCAGGCCCGTCGGCGAGAGCGCCGACGCCGGTGGCCTTCAGCGTCGATGATGACGACATCCTGCGGCCCGAGCGCCGCCGGGATCGTCGGAGGCCCTGACATCGGCTTTGAACTCGGCATCCCCGACCCGCAGCGTCAGGCCGTTCGCCTGCACGGCCTCGAGATGCGGTCCGCGCATCACGCAGGAGACGTCATGACCGGCCAGCGCGAGCCGCACCGCGAAATGGCTGCCGACGGCGCCCGCACCGAAAACACATATCCGCATGGGGCTGAAGATCCTGTTGAGGGGATCGACCGACGTGAGGCGCCAGTTTCCACAAGCTTGCGCCGCAGCGCAACTGGCGATGCGGTTTGCGCCGCTGGCATGGCGGAAAGGGATAGATCAATCGCTGATGTCTCGGCATATTGCCCGGCATAACAAGCTGCCGAACAAAGGGATCGCCGATGTCTGCCAATCCAGTTTTGTGGGACCTCGATGCATCGCGGCGTCGCGACGGTCACGTTGAATCGCCCGGAAGTGAACAACGCCTATGATGCCGGCCTGATCAACGGCGTGCTGGCGGCGATGGATGAACTGGGCAAGAAGACCGCAGCTTCGCGTCGTCGTCCTGAAGGGCAATGGCAAGCATTTTCAGGCCGGCGCCGACCTGAAATGGATCAACGGCGTGCGGCCGAAATCGCCGGACGAGAACGAGGCGGTGTCGCGCGCCACGTTCGAGGCGGTGCAGCGGCTCAACACGCTGCCGATCCCGACGGTGGCGCTGGTGCAGGGCGGCTGCTTTGGCGGCGGCACCGGGGTAATTTCCGCCTGCGACGTGGTGATCGCCGCCGACAATGCGCTGTTCTCGATCACGGAAGTACGATGGGGGCTGACGGCTGCGATCATCATCCCGCAACTCTGCGACGCCATCGGCGTCCGCCAGGTTCGCCGCTACGCGCTGACCGGCGAGCGCTTTGGCGCGGATGACGCGCGCCGCATCGGCCTGGTGCACGAGGTGGTGCCGCTGGCGGATCTGGAAGCCGCAGGCGCGAAAGTCGTGGAGCAATTGCTGGCCAACGGGCCCGAGGCGCTGGCTGAAACCAAGGCGCTTGGCGATGGAAAGCTCGTTTGGCGGCATGAGCGTGGATGACGACGGCCTATGCGCGTCTGGTCCGGATGCATTCGGCCAAGCGCCAGACACCGGAGGCGTCGGAGGGGCTTGCCTCGTTCGCCGAAAAGCGCGCGGCGAAGTGGGGCGTGGGCAAGGGATACTGGGCGCTGCTCAGCAGCCCCGGCAGATGCTGCGCAGGCTCCGGTAAACCTCGGCGTCTTCCCGTCGCATCTGCTGCAGCGATTCGAGCGTCCTTGTGTCGGCGCGTGGGCTCAGGCTTGCGCTTTGCGGCCAGCGCCGCCTCCTGACGCGTCGTAACAGGCTTCGCGCTCGGCCTTCGCCTGGATGAACCGGCATTGCTCCACCTCGGCCAGCGCGGGTGCAGTGAGCGATCAGAAGCCAGAGCAGAGCGGCAACGAGGAATTTCAAGGCTGTCGGTCCTTTCGCTTTTGACTTTCTCAATTCCGAGCGATGAGGGCAATGTATCTCCGCCACTTTCTCAGTCCTTTGACGCATGGCAAAATTCTCCAGCCCAAGGCATGATGCCGGGACGTCATCCGGGAACCCTGACTTGCCTTCCAAGACCATCGAAGAACCTGCGCGCCAGGTGCCGCTTTACGGCGAATATGACGTCGCTGTCCTCGGCGGCGGACCCGCCAGGCATCGCCGCCGCTGTTGCGCATCTGCGCGCGCAGGGCTGCGGTACGCTGCTGATCGAGCGCTATGGCTTTCTCGGCGGCATGGGCACGGCGGCGGGCGTGACGAATTTCTGCGGGCTGCACGCCAACGTCCATGGCGAGATGCACCGGGTGGTGCAGGGCATCGCCTCCGATCTGCTTGGTCGGATCGACCGGCTCGGCGGGCTGAACGCGCCGCATCTCATTCTCGGAAAAATCTTCGCGCAGGCCTATGACACCGCGGCCTACAAGATCGCGGCCGACGATCTGCTCGCCGCGCACAAGGTCGACATTCTCTTCCACGCGCTCGGCGCCGGCGTGGTGATGCATGACGACGCGCCGCATCAACGCGCTGATGGTCGAGACCAAGGCCGGTCCGGCAGGCGGTGCGCGCCGGCATTTTCATCGACTGCTCCGGCGACGGCGATCTCGCGGCCTGGGCCGGCGCGCCGTTCGAGGTCGGCGATAATGCGGGCAGCATGCTCTATCCCTCGATGATGTTCCGCCTCAACGGCATCGATCCCGAAAAAGCTGGCGATGCCTGGCGGACCATTCCGGCGCTGATGGAAAGGCCGAAGCCGGCGGGCACGCACAGTTTCCGCGCAAGGCCGCGATCGTGCGGCCGCAGCGCTCGCAGATCGAATGGCGGGTGAACTTTCACGCAGCTCGCGCGCGAGGACGGCAGCCGCGATCAACGGCCTCGAGCCCGATCGAGCTGACGCGCGGTGAGATCGAGGGCCGCCGCCAGGCGGTGCAGGCATTCGAGTTCCTGCGCACGGTGCCGGGGTTCGAAAAATCCTACATCGTCGATCTGCCGCCGCAGCTCGGCATCCGCGAGACCCGCCGCGTGGTCGGCGGCTATATGCTTTCCGGCGAGGACGTGCTCGGCTGCGCCTCGTTCGAGGATTCCATCGGCGTCAATGGCTGGCCGATGGAATCCCATGTCGCGGGCGATGTGATCTTCAAGTTCCCGCCGATCCCGCAATCGCGCGGCTTCAACGAATTGCCGTATCGCATGCTGGTGCCCGAAGGCATCGACAATCTCGCTGATGGCCGGGCCGCTGCGCCTCGATGACCCATGACGGCCAGTCGGCCGCGCGCGTTTCCGGCGCCTGCTTTGTGCATGGGCGAGGCCGCCGGCTCCGCGGCGGCGCTGGCGCTGTCGGGCAATACGATTCCGCGCGACATTGCGGTGGAAAAGTTGCAACAAGCATTGCAACAGCAGGGCGCCTTCATCGGCACGGACCAGAAAGTGCCTGAAGGGACTTTAAAGATTCGCGCGTATTCTTGTCGCAAAGCCGGTATTCACTTTGCGGAATACGCGTCAAGGCTACGGAAACGGAATGACGGGATTTGCGCGGCTTGCTTTGACTGCCTGCTGGCAATGTGCCGCGGGCGGGATCGCGCGGGCCGACGACGTGCTGAAGGCCAAGATCGGCGTGCTCAGGCTGTCGTCATCGGCACCGGTGTTCATCGCGCAGGACAAGGGCTATTTCCGCGAGGCCGGCCTCGATATCGAGCTGAAATTCTTCGACGCCGCGCAACCGATCGCGGTGGCGACCACCTCGGGCGACGTCGATTTCGGCATCACCGCGTTTACCGCTGGTCTCTATAATCTCGCAGGCAAGGGCACGCTGAAGGTGATCGGCGGCATGAGCCGCGAGAAGGCCGGCTATCCCCTGATCGGCTATTTCGCCAGCAACAACGCCTATGCCGCTGGGCTGAAGACGCCGAAGGATCTCGCCGGAAAGCGCGTCGCGGTCACGCAGGTGGGCTCCAGCTTTCATTATTCGCTGGGCCTGCTCGCCGACAAATACGGCTTCAAGCTCGCCGACGGTAAAAGTGCTGCCGCTGCAATCGCTGTCGAACGCTGCCGCTGCGCTGAAGGGCGAGACCGTCGATGCCGCGCTGTTGCCGGTCTCGACCGCGCGCACGCTGATGGATCCGATGGCGCCAAACTGCTGGGCTGGGTCGGCGACGAGACGCCATGGCAGCTCGGCGCGGTGTTCGCTTCGCCGAAGACGCTGGCCAACGGCGCGCTGGTGACGAAGCTGCTGGCGCGCTGGTCCGCGCCGACCGCGAATATCACGACGTGATTCTGGCCTCCGTCAAAGGACGGCAAGGCCACGATCAACGACAAGACAAAACCGCTGCTGGAGATCATCGCCAAATACACCAATCTGCCGGTCGAGCAGGTGGTCGGCAATTGCGCCTATATCGACCCCGACGGCAAACTCGATGTCAAGAACGTCGGCAACCAGATCGCATGGCTGCAGGAGCAGGGTTTCGTCGACAAGGGATTTGCGGCGGATGCGATCATCGCGAAGGAATATGTGAAGGCGGATTGATGGACCTGATCGCCGACCATATCAGCCACCGCTTCGGCGCGCTCGACGTGCTCGACCAGCGTGTCGTTCACGGTGCGCTCGGGCGAGGTGGTGGCCATCGTCGGTCCGTCCGGCTGCGGCAAGAGCACGCTGCTGTCGATCCTGGGCGGCTTGCTGCAGCCGAGCGCGGGCGCGGCCGAACTGCGCGGCGCGCCGCCGGCCGACAGCCCTCAATCCGCTGACTTTCGTGTTCCAGGATTTTGCACTGCTGCCCTGGTGCACGGTGGAAGCGAACGTCGGAATTTCCGCTGGTGCATACCGGCGCTGAGCGCCAGCGAGCGCCGCGCCGTGATCGACGACGCGCTGCGCCGCACCGGTCTTGCCGATTTCCGCGGCGCCTAGCCGAAGCAATTGTCCGGCGGCATGCGCCAGCGCGTCGGCATCGCGCGCGCGCTGGCGGTGCGGCCGGCGATCCTGTTGATGGACGAACCGCTGTCGGCGCTGGATTCGCAGACCCGCGAATTGCTGATGGAGGATTTTATCCGTCTGCTCGCCGATGGTTCGATGGGCGCGGTCTACGTCACGCATAATCTGGAGGAAGCGGTCCGCCTCGCCGATCGCATCGTGGTGCTGTCGCGCCGTCCCGGCCGCGTCCGCGAGGTCGTGACCATCTCCGATGACGCGTGCCGAACGCGGCGACATTAATGCGCGAGGAAAACTGCTCGCGTTGCAGAATGAATTGTGGTCGCTGATCCGCGAGGAGGCGATCGACGCCGAGCGCGAGGTCCAGCATGCTTGACCGCGCGACCTCGCAGGAAGCCGCAAGGCGACGAGACCACGACGCGGCCCGGTCGCCTTCCGCGGCGCGGGCTTTACGCCGAGCACGGGACGCTATTCCGGCTGGATTGCGCTGGCGCTGGTGATCGCGCTCTGGCAACTGGCCGGCAGCGCGGGCTGGGTCAACTCGCTGTTCCTGCCGCCGCCCTCGGCGATTGCGGTTGCGATCTACAAGCTCGCGCTGTCAGGCGCGCTCTGGCAGCATCTGTCGTGGTCGGTGATGCGGATCGGCACGGGGTGGATTTTGGGCACGGCCGCGGGCGTCATCGTCGGTTTCGGAATCGGGTTGTCGACGCTGGCCCGCGGTGTCGGTATCACCTTTATCTCGGCGCTGTTCCCGATCCCGAAGATCGCACTGCTGCCGCTTCTGATCCTGTGGCTCGGGATCGGCGAGGAGCCGAAGATCGCAACCATTGCGCTCGGCGTGTTCTTCTCCACCGCGATTTCGGTCTATAGCGGCGTCGATGCGGTGCCGCGCAATCTGATCCGGATGGCGCAGAGTTTCAACGTGCCGTTCCACTCGATCGTCCGCCGCGTGATCTGGCCGGGCGCGCTGCCCTCGATCCTCGCGGGCTTTCGCATCACCGCGTCGGTCGCATTGCTTCTGGTGGTCAGCGCGGAGATGATCGGCGCGCAATACGGCATCGGCGCCTTCGTGCTGCAGGCCGGCAATCTGATGCAGACCGATCAGCTATTGGCCGGCGTCGTCATCCTGTCGCTGTTCGGGCTGGTCGTGGGAAGCTGATCAATATGCTGGAAGCAAGGTTGCTGCACTGGCGGTGAAACGCCCGTCCCGGCTCAAGGCCGGGACGACGAGAAATCGAGGTCCGCTACCTCACGCGTTGCCGCGGTCTTCGCGGAACAAATCAAGCTTCTGCTGCACCGGGCGGTCGGAGAAGCTGAACAGAACCGAGTCCGCATCGGCCTCGTGGGTGACCCACTGCCAGCTCGGCACCACGAACAAATCGCGCGCGCCCCACTCGAACGTCTGGTCGCCGATCCTTGTGCGGCCCTTGCCTTCGATCGCGGCAAATACCGTGGCGTCGGTCGAACGATAGCGCGCGGTCTTGAAACCCTTCGGCAGCATCTGGATGAAGGTGCCGATCGTGGGCATCGCGAAATCGCCGGTTTCGGGATTGGAGAATTTCAGCTTCAACCCGTGGCAGGCGTCCCACTCATTGCGCGTCTTGGCCTGTTCCAGCGCCTCACGCGTATAGCTGTACGGATAGTTGAAGATCGGCGAGGTCTTCGATTTGCGCTTCTCATCCACGGGAAGCAAATTGTGGCCGTAGCGGGCAAAAGCTGTCGCCGGCGGGCCGGGTGATCTTCTGCTGGTCCTCGTTCGATCCTTCCGCGAAGGAGGCATCGAAGAACTGCACCATCGGGATGTCGAGTCCATCGAGCCAGAACATCGGCTCGGATGTTTCGTTGGCGTGATCGTGCCAGGTCATCGACGGCGTGATGACGAAATCGCCGGGCTCCATCAGCGTCCGTTCGCCATCGACGGCGGTCGCAGCGCCCTTGCCTTCGAGCACGAAACGCAGCGCCGACTGGCTGTGCCGGTGGGCCGGGGCGACGTCGCCGGGGATCACCATCTGCACGCCGGCAAACAGCGAGGTCGTGATCTTCGACTGGCCGCGCAGGCCGGGATTTTCCAGCACCAGCACCCGCCGCTCGGCTTCCTTGGCGGTGATCAGCTTACCGGCTTCCGGTCATGTAGTCGCGGATGGAATCGAACTTCCACAGATGCGGCCGGCAGGCGCTGCGCGGTTCCGGCGTGATCAGATCGCCCATCACGTTCCAGAGCGCGGAGAGGTTCTCGCCGTCGATCTTCCTGTAGAAAGCTTCGCGTTCCGGGGTCTTCTGCACGGCTTCCATGGATAGCCTCCCGTTATTCTTGTCAGTCCGGTTCTTGCCAGCTCGCTTGATTGACAGCATACTTACAATACGACTAGCGTCAATGCGGCCTGAGAGGCCAAACGACAAATTTACGTGGAGGTTCCGATGAAGCTGCACGGCTATTTCCGCAGCAGCGCGTCATACCGGGTCAGGATCGCGCTCAATCTCAAGGGACTGCGACCTGAGCACCTGCCGCATCACCTTCGCAAGGGCGAACAATGCGCGCCCGCCTATCTCGCGATCAATCCGCAAGGGTTGGTCCCGACGCTCGAGGACGATTCCGGCACGGTGCTGACCCAGTCGCTCGCCATCATCGAATGGCTGGACGAGACGTATCTCGCGCCGCCGCTGTTGCCGAAGGATCCGTTGCGCCGCGCCAAGGTGCGCGCCTTCGCCATGGCGCTGGCCTGCGATACTCACCCGGTGCAAAACCTCAAGGTTCTGGCCCGGCTGCGCCAGCTTGGCCTTCCCGAAGAGAAGGTGACGGAGTGGGCGGCATGGGCCAATCGCGAGGGGCTCTCGGCCTGCGAAATCCTGATCGCGGGTGAAAGCGGGCCGTTCTGCTTCGGCTCGCAACCCACGATCGCCGATCTCTGCCTGGTACCGCAGCTCGCAAATGCGCGGCGCTTCGGCGTCGACGTCTCGGCCTATCCGCGGCTGCTCATGGCCGAGGCCGCGGCAAAAGAAAACAAGGCGTTCGCCGACGCCGCGCCGGACAGGCAGCCCGATGCCGAGTAAGCCGATCACGATGGACGCCGTCTACACGGCGCCGGGATATCTGTTCCGGCGCATGCAGCAGATCGCGGTCGCGATCTTTGTCGAGGAATGCAAGGCAATCGACCTGACGCCGGTGCAGTATGCGGCGCTGGTTGCGATCCATACCCATCCCGGCATCGACGCGACGCGGCTGTCGGCGGTGATCGCTTTCGACCGCTCGACGCTCGGCAACGTGATCGAGCGTCTGGAGGCGAAAGCGCTGGTAGAGCGCAAGCCCGCGCGCGCGGACAAGCGCGTCAAGCTGCTCTATCTCACCAAGGCCGGCGCGGCCACGCTGCGCGAGATCGTGCCCTCGGTCGACCGCGCGCAGGCGCGGATGCTGCAGCCGCTGAAGCCCGCCGACCGCAAAACCCTGCTGGCCTTGATGACGCAGCTCGTCGACCTCAACAACGAGGCCTCGCGGGTGCCGCTCCGCGCCGAGGACGCGCTCGAACACTTGGGGAAGTCGGCTTGATGGTCCGCGGAGGTTCTTGTGACCCCATCATGCCGATGGCGCATCGTCCTTCGGTTCGAACCCCGGATAAATTCTGAACCGCGGCAATGCATCCGCGATCTCGTACCAGGGCGCCTTCGACGCCACGAAGACATGCCGCTCGGGCCGCGCCTGCGGGTCGCCGTCGATGGTGCCGAGGGTGACGACGGTCGACTCCGGTCTGTCGAGGCGGCGGATGAAGAGTTGCGAGCCGCATCTGGAGCAGAAGCATTTTTGGCGGTTCGGCGACGACTGGTATTCCCTGATGCACTCCGCGCCAGACGTTACGATGAGCGCTTCGGTGGCAACGAGCGCGTTGGTGGAGAATGCCGCGCCATGCGCCTTGCGGCACATCGCGCAGTGACAATGCTCGGCGATTCCAAGCGGCGCCCTGATTTCGTAGCGAACCGAGCCGCAGAGACAACCGCCGTGGAGCGTGGTGTTTGCCATGCGAGGTACCCTTTCGGCAGACCGAAGGTTTCACACCGAAAGTACCATATGTAATTCGGCCAATGTCACGCCAGCGGAAGTCTGGTCCCTCTTCCCCCAACTCGGGTCTACCGCGAGTTGGGCTTCTTTGTCGAAGTCGGATATATCCGACTTCGACTGGGAGAGGGCTTCGGTAAAGGGTACGGTCTATCGTTGGGGCTTAACCCCTCACCCGGCGCTACACGCCGACCTCTCTCTATGGGAGAGGTGAAAGTGAGCTCGCATCCAGCATCGCTACATCTTCAACAACGCCTGCCGGTCGATCTTGCCCGTGCCCGTCTTCGGCAGTTCGTCGATAAAACGCACCTCGCGCGGATATTTGTAGGGCAGCAATTTTGCTTTCACGAAATCCTGTAGCTTCCTGGTGACGCTGTCAGCATCGAAGCCGCGCCTTGTTCATCACCACCACCGCCTTCAGCGTCATGCGCCGGTCCGGCAGTTCGGCGGCGAGGACCGCGCATTCCCTGACATCTGGATGCTCGGCAAGGCAAAGCTCGACTTCGAGCGGGTAGACCCATTGTCCGGAGATCTTGATCAGGTCGTCGGCGCGGCCGCGGAAGAAATGGAAACCGTCGGCTATCGCGCACAAAGCGGTCGCCGGTGTAGATCCAGCCGCCCGTCGCGAATCGTCTCCGCCGATTTGTCGGGCCGGTTCCAGTAGCAGGGCGTATTGGAATCGCCGCGGACCCACATAATCCCTCCTCGTTGTCACCGACCTCGCGGCCGTCCCTGTCCTTGAGCGCGATTTCGTAGCCGGGGACGCGCAGCCCAGCCGCGCCAAGCTTCGTATTGCCGGGCCGGTTGGAAAGGTAGATGTGCAGCGCTTCGGTCGAGCCCAGCCCTTCGACGATCTCAAGACCCGTCAGTGTCTTCCAGCCGTTGAACACCTCGGCAGAAAGCACCTCGGCGGCGGATAGCGCCATGCGCAGCGACTGAAGAGATCCGGCGCCGCGGCGCCATCGGCGCTTTGGTCAGCGACGTATAGAGCGTTGGCAATCCGAAGAAGACGGTGGGACGAAATCGTTCGATCGCCTCGAAGATCGGCTGCCGGCTTTGGCTGGCCCGCCACCAGCAACGTCGTTGCGCCGACCTGAAACGGGAAGGTGATGGCATTGCCAAAGCCATAGGCGAAGAAAATTTTTGGGACCGAGAAGCAAATATCATCTCGGTCGAGCTTCAGCACGTTGCGCGCGAATGACCGCTTCGCTATAGGCCATGTCGTGTTGCAGATGCACGATGCCCTTCGGCCGTCCGGTCGAGCCCGACGAATACATCCAGAATGCCATCTCGTTGCGGTGCGTGTCGGCTTCCGGCAGATCGGTCGGAAAGTTCTTCAGCCATGCATCAGCGGCAAGCGCCTTCGGCACGGCGTGTTCACCCTCGGCGCCGTTGACCACGATCAGCGTGTGCAGCGGCGTGTCCTGGCAGGCCACCGCATCGAAGCGCGAGCAAAATTCCGCATCCGTGACCGCAACCGACGCGCCCGCATCCGCAGAGATAGAACTGCAGCAGGTCCGGCGGCGTCAGCGTGCTGATCAACAGCGGCACGAAACCTGATCGCACCGCGCCGAAAAGTGCTGCCGGATAGGCCGGCGTATCGTCGAGGAACATCAGGATGCGATCGCCGCGCTGCAACCCGAGCGACTGGAAACCGTGGCCCCACTGCGAGGCTTCCGCGGCATAGCTCGGCATAACTGCGCGTGCCGGCCAGGCCGGTCAGCGCCAGGCGGTCGCCGCGGCCGAGCGCAAGATTGTCGAACAGGATGCCGACTGGCGTTGTAGCGCTCGGGAATCGTAAAGCCGATCTCGCGCGCGCCCGGACTATCCGTGGAGGTACCTGATCGGCGATCGCTCATGGTTGTCTCCTCGCTGAACTTTGCCGCCTCGTAGCGCGCCATGAACTCAGGCGACATCGCGCGCAGGCGGTGCATCGTCGATCCGCCCCGAGCGGGTGATGTAGCTATAGGCGAAGTCCGTCAGATCGAGCTTCATGCGCTCGGCGAAAGTGTTCGTACCAGTCGGCCGACTGGTGCGCGCCGCCGTGACCAGCTTCTTCACGATCGGCTTGCGCTCGCTCTGGTAGCGGGCGAGGCCTGCGGGAACGTCCGCTTCCGCCTCCAGCGCCTTGGTCAGCGCGATCGCGTCCTCGATGGCGAGCCGCGTCCCCGAGCCGATCGAGAAATGCGCCGAGTGCAGCGGCGTCGCCGATCAGCACCATGTTGTCGATGCGACCAGCGCTCGTTCCAGATCCACGGGAAATTGCGCCAGACCGACTTGTTCGACACCAGCCGGTGGCCGTCGAGCGTGGCGGCGAACACCTGCTCGCAGATCGCCTGCGACTGCTCGATCGTCTTGTGCTCGAAGCCGTAGCGCGCTGCCACGTCGCCGCATCGCATTCGACCAGGAACGTGCTCATGTCGGGCGCGTAGCGGTAGTGATGCGCGTTGAAGGATGCCGAGCTCGGTCTCGACGAACGTCTGCGACAGCGTGTCGAAGCGCTTGGTGGTGCCGTACCAGGCGAACTTGTTGGTGCGAATGCGACAACCGAGGCGCCGAATTCGCTCTCGAAACTGCGGCGCACCAGCGAGTTCAGCCCCGTCGGCGCGCGACGATCAGATCGTAGCCTTTGAGTTCATCCGACCGACTGGATGACCGTGTCGCATCGCAGCGTGACGCCAGCGGCGCGCGCGCTGCTGCAGGATGGTCAGCAGCTCGCAGCCGGCCGATCGAGGAAAAGCCGACGCCGTCGATCTCGACGCTCTCGCCACGCAGGTTGAGCGTGATGTTCTGCCAGCTCTCCATCTGCGGCGCGATCGCATCGACTGTCTCGGGATCGTCGTCGCGCAGGAATTCCAGCGCCTGCTCGGAGAACACCACGCCGAAGCCCCAGGTCGCGCCTGCGGGGTTCTGCTCGAACAGCTCGATTTGGGCGTTCGGGTGACGCCGCTTCCAGAGATAGGCAAAATAGAGGCCTCCAGGACCTCCGCCGATCACGGCGATACGCACGGTGCTCCTCCCAGATCGACAGTATACTTACAATTTGGGGCTACACTAAACCGCGCCGCAGATCGGCGCCACCGGAAAATTGACGCGGTTTGGCCTATTCTTCTCCGCCGCCTCGAGCACTTTCTTGCAGGCCGGCGCGAGCTTGTCGCTCTGCTTGACGAGAGCAGGCGATGATCCGTCCGCCGCCCGGTGTGACGCTCTTGCAGAATTTTTCGTAGTCGCCCATGCAGGCATTGCGCTGCTCGGAAGTCAGCTCCTGCGCGAATGCGGCCTGGGAAGCGCACAGCAGGGTAGCGACAGTCAGCACAACGCGTAGCATCGTGCCGGCAACGCGCGATTTATCGAGCGGCGAACTGGCTCAGCACATCCTTGCACGTGGGCGAAAGCGAGGCAGCGTTGGTTGCAGGCACTGCACGACTGCGCCCACCGCCAGGTGCCACGCGCCGCCGCAAATCGAACGGACATCGGCGCCGCGAGTAGCCGACCGCAGTACGTACAGTTCTTCGGCCGGCCGCATCGGCGCCGCAACAAGATGACGACGGGCTGCAGCCTTGGCGCTGCCGCGGCAGGCGCTGCAGCGGGAGCCGCGTAGCCGTGCCGCCCGCTGCGCCGCCGCCGCTGGCGGCCGCGACCGCCTCGCTCGCAAGCGGGCGAAAGCTTTGCCTTGTTCTTTTCCAGGCATTGCAGCGCCGGCGCGCCGCCGGTCGGCACGCCTGCGCAGACCTTGGGATAGTCGGAGCGGCAGGCGCTGCGAATCGCGGCAGACCTGCGCGCTGCTGGCTGTTTCGCCGCCGTGCCGGCCGCGGCTTTCGGCGCCGCGGTCTCGGCGGCGGGTTTTGCGGCTGCGGCCGGCGGGCGGACTCTGTCTTGGCGCGGCGGGCGCGGAGCTGGTCGGTCTGGCGGCGGCCGCCGGCGCTTCCACGGCACGCACCGCACCCTGGCAACCCGATGAGAGGCTCGACATGTTCTTCTGGAGACATTGCAGCGATGCCTCGCCGCCCGGCGGTACGCTGCGAGCAATGCGCCATATAATCGGAGCGGCACTGCGACTTGATGGCGTCACGCTGCGCTTGGGTGCGGCGCCTGCGAAAACGCCGGCGTGCGCAGCTTGCGAAGATCGCCGCAATCATCAACGCCCCAAGCGTTGTCGCACGTGTCAACGTGTTGATCATTTAAATAAATCCTTGTCGTCGTCGCTGGAGCCGCCGCTTCAACAAAAGTGAAATCATGAACGAGCCGGCAAAGAAATCATTCGCGACTGACATCATTTTCGGTTTCCGAGTTCTCACTGCAAGCAGATTGTTGCTATTTTTAAGCGATGGCGGCGTAAGCTGTTCTTTGGGTAAGAGCCTTTCAAGCAACAAACGATTGAGGCACGGACATGAAGCCGATGCGTTCGCCAGCATGCAGCAGACCCCGGGGCGCTGTGAGACAGGGAGCGCGCAGCTGCATGCCGCGCGGTTTTCGCGGTTGCGGCATTCGGCGTGTTAAGTGCCTGCGAACAAAATAGTTTTGTGCCGCCGCCGCCACCGAAGGTTGAGGTCGCCCAACCGGCGCAACAGATCATCACCCGCTATCTGGAGGCGACCGGCAATACCGCGCCGATCAAGAACGTCGATCTGGTGGCGCGCGTACAGGGCTTTCTGCAGGCGATCAATTATCAGGACGGCACTTTCGTCAAGGCCGGCACGACTCTGTTCACGATCGAGCCCGATACCTACAAATTGAAGCTCGAGCAGGCCCAGGCGGCGGAAGCCGGCGCGCAGGCGTCGGTGAAGCAGGCCGAAGCCGATTTCAAGCGTCAGTCAGGATCTGGTGCAAAGGCAAGCGGTCTCGCAGGCGACGCTCGAAACCTCGACGTCCACGCGCGACAATTCGCAGGCAATCTTGCAGCAGGCCCAGGTCAACACCAAGATCGCGGCCGTCAATTACGGCTATACCAACGTCGTCGCGCCGTTCGACGGCATCGTCAGCGCGCCATCTGGTCTCGGTCGGCGAACTGGTCGGCGTGTCGTCGCCGACGCAGCTTGCCACCATCGTGGCGCTCGATCCGATCTATGTGAATTTCAACGTCAACGAACAGGACGTGCTGCGGATCCGGGAAGAAGCCAGGCGGCCGCGGCATGACGGCGAGCGATCTCAGGTCAGCTGCCGGTCGAGGTCGGCCTGCAGACCGAAAGCGGCTATCCGCACAGAGGCAATCTCGATTATGCGTCGCCGACCCTCAACCAGTCGACCGGTACGCTGCCGGTGCGCGGCGTGCTGCCGAATCCCGATCGCGTGCTGTTGCCGGGCTATTTCGTCCGCGTCCGCGTGCCCTTCGACCAGAAGCACGAATGCACTGCTGGTGCCCGACGTCGCGCTGGCAGCGACCAGGCCGGGCGCTATGTGCTGGTCGTGAACGGCGAAAGCGTGGTCGAGCAGCGCAAGGTCGAGACCGGGCCGCTGGAAGGCGATCTGCGCGTCATCGAGAGCGGCCTGAAGCCGCGATGACCGCGTCGTCACCGCCGGGCTGTTGCGCGCGATTCCCGGCCAGAAGGTCGACCCGCAGCTCAAGAAGATCGAAGCGCCAGCCGGCATCGGCCAAATAGGACCGGTCATGATTTCGAAATTCTTCATCGAGCGGCCGGTCCTTTCCAACGTCATCGCGATCCTGATGATCCTGATCGGCGGCGTGTGCCTGTTTCGTCTTGCGGTGGCGCAATATCCCGACGTCGTGCCGCCGACGGTGCAGGTGACGACGCGCGCTATCCCGGCGCCAGCGCCAAGACCGTGATCGATACCGTGGCGCTGCCGATCGAGCAGCAGGTCAACGGCGTCGAGGACATGCTCTACATGCAGTCCTACAGCGGCGCCGACGGCACCTATTCGCTGACGGTGACCTTCAAGATCGGCACCGACCTCAACTTCGCGCAGGTGCTGGTGCAGAACCGGGTGTCGAGCGCGCTGTCGCAGCTGCCGCAGTGCGGTGCAGAACCAGGGCGTCACCGTGCAGAAGAAGTCGACGGCGATCCTGCTGTTCGTGACGCTGACCTCGCCGAATGCGACCTATGACAGCCTGTTCCTGAGCAACTACGCCACCATCAACATCCGCGACGAGCTGTCGCGGCTGCCCGGCGTCGGCAACGTCACCGTGTTCGGCGCCGGCCAGTATTCGATGCGGGTCTGGCTCGATCCCGAACAAGCTGCAGGTGCGCGGGCTGATGCCGCAGGACGTGATCTCCTCGATCCAGCAGCAGAGCCAGCAGGTCACCGCGGGCCAGGTCGGCGCGCCGCCGACGCCGGCAGGGCAGGCGTTCCAGTACACGCTGAACGTCAACGGCCGGCTCGACGACAAGGAGCCAGTTCGAGGACATCATCGTCAAGACCGGCAACAATGGCGATGTCACCCGCGTCCGCGACGTCGGCTGGGTCGAACTCGGCGCCCAGACCTACAGCCAGGTGTTTTCGCTCAACAACAAGCCCGCCACCGGCATCGGCGTGTTCCAGTCGCCCGGCGCCAACGCGCTCGAGGTCGAGAAGGCGGTCGAGGACAAGATGGCGGTGCTGGCCAAGGCGTTTCCGCAGGACGTCGAAATACGACACGCCGTTCGACACCACCAAATTCGTCTCGGGATCGATCAACGAGGTCTACAAGACGCTGATCGAGGCCGGCCTGCTGGTCCTGGTCGTGATCCTGATCTTCCTGCAGGACTGGCGCGCGATGCTGGTGCCGGCGACCACCGTGCCGGTGACGATCATCGGCGCCTTCGCCGCGATGGCGGCGCTCGGCTTCACCGTCAATATCTCGACCTTGTTTGCGATCGTGCTCGCGATCGGCATCGTGGTCGACGACGCCATCGTCGTGGTCGAGGGCGCCGCGCACAATATCGAGCAGGGCATGTCCGGCCACGACGCCGCGATCAGCGCCATGGACGCGCTGTTCGCGCCGATCGTCGGCATCACGCTGGTGCTGATCTCGGTGTTCCTGCCGTCGGCCTTCCTGCCGGGGCTGACCGGGCGGATGTATTCGCAATTCGCGCTGGTGATCGCCGCGACCGCGCTGCTCAGCGCCGTCAACGCCGCCACGCTGAAGCCGACGCAGTGCGCGCTGTGGCTGCGCCGGCCGGTGCCGCCGGAACAGCGCAACTTCTTCTACCGCGGCTTCAACGCGGTCTATGACCGGGTCGAGCGCGGCTATAGCCAGGCTGATCGGCCGCCTGGTCGCGCACAGCAATATGTCGGTCATCTTTGCCCTCATCCTGATCGGCATCGCCGGCTACGGCCTGTCGCGGGTGCCGACCGGCTTCATTCCGATCGAGGATCAGGGCTACCTGCTGGTGGCCGTGCAATTGCCCGATGGCGCGGCGCTCGACCGCACCCAGCGCGTGCTCGACCAGGTCAGCGAACTCGCCGGCAAGACGCCCGGGCGTCGAACAGGTGATCAGCATCGCCGGCATCTCGGCGCTCGACAATTCGCTCGAGCCTCGCCAATGCCGGGCGTCGCCTATCTGATCCTGAAGGAGTGGAGCGCGCGCGGCCCGGGCCAGGATCTGCGATCGCTGTTCGTCGGGCTGAACGAGAAGATGGCGGCGATCCAGGAAGCGCGGATTCTGGTGATCCCGCCGCCGCCGATCCAGGGCATCGGCAACGCCGCCGGTTTCGCCATGCAGGTCCAGCTGCGCGACGGCAATTCCGACTTCGGCAAGCTGCAGGCCATCGCCGGCGCCATCGTCGCCAACGCACAGACGCAAAGCGCGCTGCAGCGCGTCAGCTCGTCGTTCCGTTCGATGGTGCCGCAGTTCGACGTCGAGGTGGACCGGATCAAGACCCAGACCCTGCATGTCACGACCGACCAGATCTTCTCAGACGCTGTCGTCCTACATGGGCTCGACCTTCGTCAACCAGTTCAACAAGTTCGGCCGTACCTTCCAGGTCTATGCCCAGGCCGATGCGCAATTTCGCCTGACCCTGCGCGATATCGAAAGCATGATGGTGCGCAACAGCCAGGGCGACATGATCCCGCTCGGCACGGTGGCGAAGATCACGCCGGCGGTCGGCCCGTCGCTGATCAGCCTCTATAATCTCTATCCGTCGGCGACGATCATCGGCCTGCCGGCTACCGGGCTACAGCTCCGGCCAGTCGATGACGCTGATGGAGGAGATCGCCGGCAAAACCCTGCCGCCGGGCACCGGCTTTGAATGGACGGCGATGTCGTACCAGGAGAAGGTCGTCGGCGGCCAGATCTACCTGGGCGTTCGGCCTCGCCCTGCTGCTGGTCTATCTCGTGCTGGCCGGACAATATGAAAGCTGGTACGCGCCGATCTCGGTGATCCTGGCGGTGCCGCTGTCGCTGCTCGGCCCGATGGCTGGTGCTGACGGGACTGCGGATCGAGAACAACCTCTATACCCAGATCGGCATCATCCTGCTGATCGCGCTGTCGGCCAAGAACGCCATCCTGATCGTCGAAGTGGCGCTCGAGCTGCATGTGCGCGACCGCAAGCCGCTTCTGGAATCGGCGATCGAGGCGGCGCGGGCGCGATTCCGGCCGATCCTGATGACGTCGTTCGCCTTCATCCTCGGCGTGGTGCCGCTGGTGCTGGCGACCGGCGCCGGCGCCAACGCCCGCAAGTCGATCGGCATCACCGTGTTCTCCGGCATGCTCGGCTTCGACCTGCCTCGCGGTGCTGTTCGTGCCGACGTTCTTTGTCGTGATCCAGCGGTTCGAGAACTGGCTGGCGGAAGCGGAAGCGAGAACCGGCGCCGAGCAGTACCGCGACGCCGCGTAACGCATTAGAGTCGCGACGAGCGGTCGAGTGCGAGCGACCATTCGCCGTAGCCGGGTCCGGAGTAGTGCACCACTCAGGTCCTCTGTCACGATCACCGGACAAGCGAAGCGTCCCGCATTCGCGGGACGACGAGTGTGAGAAAAGCTCGCGCCTATCACACCTCTACCATCCGCTTGCCGCGGTTCTCGCCGGCCAACAGTCCGATCAGCGCCTTCGGCGTGTTCTCGAGGCCGTCGATCACGTCCTCCTGAACCTTCAATTTGCCCGGAGGCGACCCAGGACTGCAGGTCGGTCAGCGCCTGCATCGCGCTCGGTCCATGAAGTCCATCACGATGAAGCCCTGCGATGATCAGCGCGCTTCACCACGATCAGGCCGGGCACGCCGCGCGGCCGTCGCCGACGGCACGCCGTCATATTGCGAGATCGCGCCGCAGCAGGCGATGCGGCCGCGATTGTTCATCTGCGCGAGACAGGCTTCCGAGAATGTCGCCGCCGACATTTGTCGAAATAGACGTCGATGCCCTCGGCGCCGCGGCGCGCAGCGCCTTGAACACCGCGCCGTCCTTGTAGTCGACCGCGGCATCGAAGCCGAGTTCGCGTGGTCAGCCAGTTGCACTTGTCCTTGCCGCCGGCGATGCCGACGACGCGGCAGCCTTTGATCTTGGCGATCTGGCCGACGATCGAGCCGACCGAGCCGGCCGCGGCCGACACCACGACGGTCTCGCCGCGCTTCGGGCTTGCCGACATCGAGCAGCCCGAAATAGGCGGTGGCGCCGGCGACCGCCAGACGCTCGAGCAGATGCGTCATCGGCTGGCTCCAGCTTAGGCCGTGATCCATCAGTACCTGGGGGTGTGAGCGTGGGCATTCCCGTCGATCAGATCCTCGTGCAGACGGTCAACGGCCTGGTCAACGGCATGATCCTGGCGCTGGTGGCCTCCGGGCTGACGCTGATCTTCGGCATCATGGACGTCGTCAACTTCGCCCACGGCGATCTGGTGATGCTGGGCGGCTTCATGGGCGGCGTCACGCATCGCGGCGACCGGCAGCTTCTGGCTCGCGCTGCATCGTCGCCGCCCTCGTCGTGGCGCTGCTTCGGCGCCGCGCTGCAGATCAGCGACGCTGCGCCCGCTGCTGGGCCGCGATCCGCTCACCACCATCCTGGCCACCTTCGGCGTGTCGCTGGTGCTGCAGAACTACGCGCTGTGGCAGTGGGGACCGTCGGCCCGCAAGCTCCCCGAAGCCGATCACCGGCCGCTTCGACCTCTTCTATCTTGCAGTATCCCGTGGTACCGGCGTGGCCACCGCGGCTGCTCGCCGGCGCCATGATCGGCGCGCTGTGGCTCTTCCTCAAGCGCGGGACGCTACGGGATCTGGATCCGCGCCACCACGCAGGATCGGGTCATGGCGCCGGCGATGGGCATCCCGGTGCCGTGGGTGCTACACCGGCGGTGTTCGCGATCGGCGCCGGCATGGCGGCGGCCAGCGGCGTGCTGTTCGGACCGCTGGTCGGCGTCAACTCAGACCATGGGCGCTCGACTGGGTGCTGAAGCGCCTTCATCGTCGTGGTGGTCGGCGGCATGGGCAACCTCGGCGGTTCGATCGCTGGCCGCGATCTTCATCAGCCTGCTGGAAGCCTACGCCGTCGATCTGGGTCAGCCCGGCGCAGGCCGTGATCGTCTCCTTCGTCGTGCTGATCCTCACCCTGCTGTTCCGGCCCACCGGCCTGTTCGTCCCGACGCCGAAATGAGCGAGCAGCCGTCGCACACGCGATCTACTGGATCGGCTTCGCCGTCGTCATGGCGCTGCTGATCGTGGCGCCGCTGGTGCTGCCGGAGTTCTGGCGCCGCTTCGCTCACCGAGATCCTGATCTGGGGCCTGCTGGCGATGTCGTCGGACATCCTGATCGGCTACACCGGCATGGTCTCGTTCGGCCACTCGGCGCTTCTTCGGTCTCGGCATGTACGGCGCGGCCGCCGCGCTGCTTGATGGTCAAGCCGCCCAACCTGTGGCTGGCGATCGTCTACGGACTGGTCGGCGCCGGCGCGGTGGCGCTGTTCGTCGGCCTACTTCTCGACGCGGCTGCGCGACATCTACTTCGCCATCACCACGCTGATCTTCTCGCAGATCTTCTACGTCATCATCTTCACCTGGACCGAGGTGACGGGCGGCGAGAACGGACTCACCTTCCGCCGGCCCGGCGCTCGGCATGTCCGGGCTGGTCTCGGTGCCGTTCACGCCGGAGACGCTGCACTGGTTCGTGCTGGCCGTGGTGACGCGCTCGTACCTGATCGCTGCGGCGGATCACCCAGTCGCCGTTCGGCATGGTGCTGCAGTCGATCCGCGAGAACGAGCCGCGCACGCGCGCCATCGGCTATCCCGGTCGAGCGCTACAAGATCGTGGCGGTGATGCTGTCCGGGCTGTTCGCCGGGCTCGCCGGCGTGCTCTACGCGATCAGAACCAGTTCGCCGCGCCCGACTTCGTCTTCTTCCTGGTCTCGGGCGAGGCGGTGATCTTCAACGTCATGGGCGGCATCGGCACGCTGGTGGGGCCGATCGTCGGGGCCGCCTTCTTCCTGCTGCTGCGCGAGGAGCTGTCGCGCTACTTCGAGTACTACCTGATCCCAGTCGGCATCATCTTCATCGCTGATGGTGATCTTCCTGCCCCAGGGTTTCCTGGGGTTCCTCCGCCGCCGGCTCAACCAGTAGCCGCCGGCCCGGGGTCCTGAGCGCGTCGCCGGAGGATGTCGGCGACCTTCTGGATCAGCGCGTCCACCGTGAACGGCTTGTGCAGGAAACCGCGCCCGCGGCACCAGTGCCCCGGTACTCCTCGATCGTGCTCTGGATGATCGCCCGAGAGATAGAGAATCGTCATGTCGCTGGCGCCGGGCGCCGAGCCGCATCAGCAGCCCGTCGCCGGCGACGCCCGGCAGCAGCAGGTCGGCGACGGCCAGGGCGATCGGCCCGGGCGTGGCAGGCTGATGCCGAGCGCCTCGTCCAGGTCGCGCGCGGTGAGGATGTGGTAGCCGTGCAGCTCGAGGATCTCGCCGATGAGCTCGCCGCGAACGCCCGGCCTCGGGCTCGACGCACGAGCACGGTAGCCGTCCGGCCGCCGGCGGCGTCGGCCGGCGCCGTCGGCGTCGGCCGCCTGCGGCAGCATGATCGTGAACGTCGAGCCCCGGCCCACCTCGCTGGTGGCGTCGACCCGCCCGCCGCTCTGGCTGACGAAGCGCGAAGACGGTGGCCAGCCCCAGCCCGGTGCCCCGGCCCGGCGGCTTGTCGTGAAGCTACTGGCTCGAACGCGCGCAGACAGCGTGGCGGCGTCCATCGCCGAAGCCGGTATCGATCACGCGGAACATCACCGAGGTGGGGCCCGCCGCCATTGCCCGACTCCGGACCCACGATGACCGGTCTCCACGGTGATGCGGCCGCCCATCGGCATCGCGTCACGGGCATTCGAGCAGCAGGTTCGATGATGGCCTGCTCGAGCGGGACGACGTTGACGTTCACCCGGCCGAGGCGCGGCTCCAGGCGGAGCACGACGTCGACGCGCTCGCCGAGCAGCGGCTGCAGCGTCCGCACCACGCTGGCGATGACGACGTTCAGGTCGACGATGCTCCGGCGACGGCCCGATCGACGCGCGTGGTGGCCAGGACGTGACGCGTGAGGTTCAAGTCCCCACAGCCGCGGCCTTGCGGATGGACTCCGCCCCGGCGCGCAGCGAGTCGGTCGGGTCCATGCGCCGAGCATCAGCTCGCCGTGCCCGGAGATGACGGCGAGGATGTTGCCGAAGTCGTGGGCCACGCTGCCGGCCAGTGCGGCCCAGCGCCTCGAGCCGCCGGCGTCCTTCAGCTCGTCCTCGAGCCGCTGCCGCTGCGCGCGCTCCTCGTCGGCTCGCGCTGCGCGCGCTCGACCTCGGCCAGCGCCTCGGCCAGCGTCAGGGACGATGGTCATGGACGAGCAGCTCGCGCCGGCGGGAGCGCGATCACCGTAGCTCGTCACCGTGCGTTCCCGCCTCGGCCGGCGGATCGAGGAACAGCGGCAGCGCGATCCGAAGATCGTTCCGCCGCCGGGCGCGGCCGGAAGTCTGATGACGCCGCCGTGGTCCTCGACGATCTTGTGGGTGAGGGCCAGGCCGAGCCCGGTGCCCGCTGGCCTTGGTCGCTGAAGAACGGGTTGAACACCCGATCGGCGGCATCGGGTGCCGATGCCGCCGCCGGTGTCCTCGACCTCGACCTGGAGGCGCCGGGCCGCGCCGCGACTCCGGCTCCGGCCACCACGATGTCGTCGCCGCCGGTGCCAGCCGACCCGCAGCGACAGCCGGCCGCCGGTCGGCATCGCGTCGACGGCGTTGCGTCATCGAGGTTCACGAGCGCCTGGTGCAGCGCGTCGCGATCGGCCCAGACGAGCGGGCAGTCGCGCGCGTACTCGCGGCGCAGGCGCACGCCGCGCCTCGCCTCGAGCTCGTTGCGCGCAGAGGTCCACCACGCAGCTCCAGCAGCGCCGGCAGCCGACGTGCGGCTGGAAGGTCGAGCCGCGCCGGGCGGGCCAGCTCGAGCAGGCGCTCGACGATGCCGTTGATCGCGCTGCAGCTCGTGCGGCACCACGCGACTGGAACCTCTCGCGGAACTGCTCGTCGTCGAAGCGCCGCGTGAGGTGCCGGCTGAAGGTGCAGCAGCGACGTGCAGCGGGTTCTTGATCTCGTGGGCGAGGCCGGCGGCCAGAGCGTGCCGAGCGCGGCGAGCCGGTCGGACCGACGCAGCCGGCTCTCCAGCTCGCGCACGACCGTGACGATCGCGCATCACGCGCGATCACGCCGAGGTCCCTGCCCTCGCCACCCTTGCAGCGGCGCGGCGCTGATCTCGACCGCGAGCGTGCGCGCCGTTGGGGCGGCGCACGGTGACAGCGAGACGCTGGCGTAGGCCCGTGCGGCTGGCGATCGTCTCCATGAGGATCTCGCCCAGCTGCGGGCTGTGCCCGCGAAGCACGTCGGCGCAGTAGCGCCCGTCGCCTCGACCGGCGAAGAAGCCGGTCATCATCTCGGCGGCCGGGTTGAGCGTGACCACGCGCCCGTCGAGATCGACGCGTGATCGATGCCGCTGGTCATCGAGGCCAGCACGTTGTCGGTGTAGCTCTTCGAGCTCGGCGAGCTCCTCGAGGCGGCTGCCGCAGCTCGGCGTTGGCGTCCTCGAGCGCGCGGCGCTGCTGGCGGCAGCTGCGCGGTCATGTGGTTGAACGCGACGGCGAGCCGGCCGATCTCGTCGTCGGTGGCGGGCTCGATCCACAGGTCGAGCTCGCCCGCGGGCGACGGCCTGCCGCGCCGGCGGCGAGCTGGCTGGACCGGCCGCGCGATCCGCCGGGCCACGCAGCGCCGCGCCGAGCCCGCCCAGCAGCAGCGTGATCGCGGTGAGGGACGCCCAGCTCCCAGCGCGTCTCCGCGATGGCTCGGCGTCCATGCGCAGGCGCGAGAGCGCCGACGCGCGCCGTGCCCCAGCGTCTGGTGGCTCCACGAACGATCGGCAGCCGCCAAGTCGTAGATGGCCTCGCCGGTCCGTCGGTGCGCCGGTCTCCTGGATCGAGCGGGCCGCTGGCCTCGCATCGGCCCGGTCGGTCCAGCGCGTCGGTGCAGCGCCGAGCCGACGCAGCTCCGGGCCGCTCGGCTGTGGGCCGCGACACGCGCCGTCGGCGTCGAGGACGATGGCGTAGGCACGTCGGCCTCGTGCCGCCGCCTGGGCCGACGTTCTGCTCCAGCGCGGTGAAGTGGTAGAGCAGCAGCGGGCTGCCTGCGCGGTGGCGGCCAGGCCCGCGGGCCAGCGATCTCGCCGCGCCGCTGGACCTCGTCGATGATCGCCGTCCGCTGGCGGTGCTCGACGACTCAGCATCACCGCGGTCATCGACGACAGCGATGATCAGCAGCGTGCCCCACGAGAGCAGGCGCGTGCGGAGCGAGCGGAGCGCGACACCGGAGCATGGGGCTCATGCGCTCACCTGGGCCGCGTCCAGCCAGATGCGTGCGCAGCGGCATGTAGGCGTCGCCCAGGCCGTTGACCTCGACGTTCTTCGGACGTAGGCCTGGAACAGGCGCTCGTAGGGTGTAGTGCCACACCGGCAGCACCGGCACCTCGTCGACGAGTGATCTGCTCGGCCCGCCGGTAGAGCTCGGCGCGCCGCGCGAGATCGCCCTGCTCGCGGCGCCTGGAGCAGGAGCTGGTCGACGACGGGGTTGGCGTAGCCGGTCGCAGTTGCGCGGGCTCTGCGAGTAAAACAGCAGGTGCAGGAAGTTGTCGGGATCCGGCACGTCCGCGTACCAGGCGTAGCACGAACATCGCGTGCCGGCCCTCGCCGAGCATGCCGGGAGAACGTCGGCCAGTCGGTCTGGTAGCTGGATCTCGGCGCTGATGCCGACGGCGGTGAGGTCGCGGCCGATCTGCCCGCGCTCGCTGCATCGATCCGCTCGCCCCGCACGCTCGACCAGAGCGTCGATCGGCGGCGAGGCCGCGGCCGCCGGGATACCCTGCCTGCTGGCCAGCAGATCGCGCGCGCGCGCCGGGTCGCAGCTCGGGGCGCTGCAGCCGGGGTTGAAGCCGAGCATGCCCGGCGGCAGGATGCCGCGCGCCGGGATGAAGCGGCCGGCGAAGATCTGTGCTGAGGACCGTCGGCTCCGGTCGAGCGCGTGGGCGATCGCCTGGCGCACCCGAGCGATCGTTCGAGCGGCCCGCGCGCCCGCGTGTTGAGCCCGTAGTGAGCGCAGGCTGAACGTCGGCCGCCTGACGTAGACGTGGTCGCCGGCGGCGGCGTCCGTCCGACTTGCTCCGGCAGAGCGGCGGCACCTGGCTGTCCTCGAGGCTGCCCTGCTCGAACTCCTCGGCACATGGCGACCGAGTGCTCGCCGGGGAAGATCCGGTACACGAGCGCGGGCAGAGGCTGGGCGCGCCCTCGAAACGCGTCGGGGTTCGCGGCCGAGCACGATCGCGCGTCCCGCGCTCCCAGCTGCGACGAACCGGAACGGCCCGGTGCCGACGGGGCCGCGCCGAAGGCGTTCGCCCTTCTGCTCGGCGACGTCGCGCGGGACGATCTTGGCCTGGCCCAGCGCGAGGACGGAGACGAACGGCGCCGACGCCTCGGTGAGCGTGACCTGCACGGTGCGCGGGTCGAGCGGCGATCAGCCCGCTCACCGTCGCGCGCCCGCCCTCGCGGAACTCGCGCGCGCCCTTGATGTGGCACGAACAGATCGGCGGCGTCTGGAGCGCAGGCGCGGATCGAGGATGCGCGTGAAGCGAGAAGACGACGTCATCGGCGGTCACCTCGCGGCCGTGGTGGAAGCGGACGCCGCGTCGGAGCGATGAACGTCCACGACGAGCCCGTCACGGGACGCGCGCCAGTACTCGGCGAGCGCCGGGCGTGACGGTGAGCGTCTGGTCGAACTGCACGAGGCCGTCGAAGATCTGCTCGTGCACCGCGCGGCCGTAGACGTCGTTGATGCGCGACGGGATCGAGCGACGCCGGATCGCTGCCGAGCGGCCGGCGGTATGTCGTCGGTCCGCCGGCGCGCGCCGCCGCGCGCGCCGGCGGACCGGCGACCAGGAGCGTCGCGACGGCCGCGCAGACGAGCAACGAGGAGCGCAGGAGGCTCCGGCGTCGCCGGCCAGCGGCCGCGCTGCGCTCATCGTGGGAAGCGGACTGGGACCTAGTCGCCCGCCGCCGCCGCCGTCGGCGGTTGCCGACCGCGTGTGAAGATGCTGGGTCGATTCCGACCGCGCCGGACTCGATGACCGGAAGCCAGCGAGCAGGAACGCCGCCAGCACCACGATCGCACCGGCCAGTAGCCTTGGCCATGGGCTCTCCCCTCATCCGGGTGCTCGGAAGTCCCTCCATGAGGGCTTCAGCGCGGAAGCGAAGGTGAGCAAGTCTGATCGCCAGATGTGCCGCCGCGCGAGCGCTGTAACAACGGCGCAAGTGATGGCCGTTTTGTGCACATGGGCGAGCACCGAGGGGCGCGGGCACTGCCGGACTGGTGCACCTCGCGATGGTGCGCGGGATGGCGCAGTCCGGCAGGATCGCCGCCGATCCAGCGGCGGCGCTGTTGCGACGGATGCGACCAACGACTGGTGCAGCCTGCACCGCGAGCGGTGCGTCGCTCGGCGGTCGCGCGGGCGGATCAGCTCCCACTCGGCGATCTTCGCATGCAGCGTGTTGCGGTGCAGCCCGAGCATCGCGGGCCGCCTCGCTGACGTTGCCGCGGACGCGCTCGAGCACGCGCAAGACCATCTGCTGCTCGAACCTGATCGCTGGCCTCGTTCAGCGGCAGAGACTCCTCGGGCAGAGGCGCTCGGCAATCCCCGAGGGACAGCTCCAGGGGCAGGTCGTCGACGCCGATCGTGGGGCCGTCGGTCGAGCACGACCGCCCGCTCGATGACGTTCTGCAGCTCACGGACGTTGCCGGGCCAGCGGTAGCCGCGCAGCGCTCGCAGGGCCTCCGGGGCCAGGCCCTCGATCCGCTTGCCGGACTCATGGACGTAGCGCCGCACGAAGTGGTCGACCAGCAACGGGATGTCGTCGCGCGCGATTGCGCAGCGGCGGCACGCGCGACGCGGCACCACGTTCAGACGGTAGTACAGGTCCTCGCGGAAGGTCCCGCGGCTCACCGCGCGCCGGCACGTCCGCGTTGGTCGCGGCGATGATCCGCACGTCGATCTTGATCGCGCGTGTGCCGCCGACGCGCTCGATCTCGCGCTCCTGCAGCACGCGCGAGCAGCTTGACCTGCAGCTCCGGCCGTGAGCGTCGGCGATCTCGTCCAGGAACAGCGTGCCGCCCTGGGCCAGCTCGAACCTGCCGAGCTTGCGCTGATACGCGCCGGTGAACGCCCCCTTCTCGTGGCCGAACAGCTCGGACTCGATGCAGCGTCTCGGCGATCGCCGCGCGGGTTCACGGCCACGAACGGCTGGTCGCGCCGCGGGCCCTGGTGGTGGATGGCGCGCGCGATCAGCTCCTTGCCGGTGCCGCTCTCGCCGGTGATCAGCACGGTGGTGGTCGTGCGGGCCACCTGGCGCGACGACCCGGTAGATCTTCTGCATCTCGGGGTTCTGGCCGACGAGCTCGTCGAAGTCGTGGTGCCGCTCGAGCTCGCCGCGCAGGTACACGACCTCGCGCTCGAGCGTGCGCTTGCTCGAGCGCCCGCCGCACCAGCGACGAGCAGCTCGTCCTCGTCGAACGGCTTGGTGACGTAGTCGAAGGCGCCGAGCTTCATGGCCGCCACCGCGGTGCGGACGGTCTTCACCGCGGTCACCAGGATGATCTCCAGCCCCTCGTCGATCGCCTTGATCCGCTCGAGGACCTCGATGCCGTCCATCCCGGGCAGGCGGATGTCGAGCAGGACCAGGTCCACGTGGGTGCCACGCAGGACGTCGAGAGCCGGCCGCCGTCGGGGACGTCGATGACGCTCGTAGTCGCTCGTCGAGGATCAGATCGGAAGGATTCGCGCACGCCGGGCTCGTCGTCCACCACGAGGACGACCGGCCGTACCCGCGGGGGCATCGGTGTCGAGCGCCCGGACCTCGCTGGCCATGCGCGAGTGACTCTACCACCACGGGGCGCCGGCCCGTCAGGGTCGGCCGCTCCGGGGCCGGCTCGCCGCGGTTCGGCGACGCGCGTATCGAATCGCGGACATTGACGCGCGGCGACAGCCCTCGAACAATCGCGGCATGCTGGCTCGCGTGCTGTCGGCGGCGCTGCGCGGCGTGGAGGCGGCGCTCGTGCGCGTCGAGGTCGACGTGACGCGCGGGACTGCCGGCCTTCTACACGGTGGGCCTGCCCGACTCCGCCGTGCGCGAGAGTCGCGAGCGCGTGCGGACCGCGATCCGCAACGCGGGCTTCCCGTTTCCGTCCGATCGCATCACGGTGAACCTGGCGCCGGCCGATCTCCGGAAGGAAGGCGCGTCGTTCGATCTCCCGATCGCGCTCGGCATCCTGGCCGCCACCGGCGCGCTCCGCGAAGGCGCGCTCGGTCCGTTCGCGGTCGTCGGCGAGCTCGCGCTCGACGGCCAGATCCAGCCGGTCCGCGGCGTGCTCGCCGTCGGGCTGGCGTGCCGGCGGCGCGGCATCGCGACGCTGCTCGTCCCCACGACAACTACGCCGAGGCCACCGCGGTGAAGAACCTGCGCGTGCTGCCGGCCGCCACCCTGCGCGAGCGCGGTGGCCCTGCTCAGCGGCGCGATGTCGCCGGCGACTCCGCCGGGGCCGGACGCCTCGGCGCTCGTGGCCGCCGAGGACCTCGACTTTGCCGACGTGCGCGGGCAGGCGCACGCCAAGCGCGCGCTCGAGATCGCCGCGGCGGGGGACACAACGCGCTGCTGGTCGGGCCGCCGGGCGCCGGCAAGACGATGCTGGCGCGACGGCTGGCCGCCGTCCTGCCGCCACTCGACCACGAGGAGATCATCGAGGTCTCGACGATCTGGTCGGTGACCGGGCTGCTCGGCCCGCGCAGCGGCCTCCTGACCGAGCGGCCGTTCCGCGCGCCCCATCACACGATCTCCGTCTCCGGGCTCGTCGGCGGCGGCAGTCCCCGCACCCTGGCGAAGTGACGCTCGCGCACCGCGGCGTGCTCTTCCTCGACGAGCTGCCGGAATTCCAGCAGCACGTCCTCGAATCGTTGCGCCAGCCGCTCGAGGACGGCCGGGTGGCCGTCGTGCGCGCGCGGGGCGTCGGCAACTTTCCGGCCCGCTTCCAGCTGATCGCGCGCCGCCAACCCGTGCCGCCGGGGCTGCGCGACGCTCGAGGCCTGCATCTGCACGCCGACCGAGCGCAATCGGTACCTCGGCCGTCTGTCGCGCCCGCTCCTCGATCGCATCGATCTTCAGGTCGAGCTGCCCGCGCTGGCGGCGGACGAGCTCGAGCGTCGGGCGCCCAGCGACGGCTCGGCGGTGATCCGCGCGCGCGTGCTGGCGGCCCGCGACGTCCAGCGCCAGCGCCTCCGCGGGCAATCGAATGGCGTGAACGCCGATCTCACGGCGCGTCAGCTCCGGCGCCTGTGTCCGCTCGGCGCCCGAGGCGGTCGCGGCTGCTCGGCGCGGCCGTCACGCGCCTCGGGCTCTCGGCGCGCGGCCACGACCGCACGCTGCGCGTCGCGCGCACGATCGCCGATCTCGCCGGCGCCGAGACGATCGCCGCCGAGCATTGCGCCGAGGCGGTCCAGTATCGGGGGCTCGATCGCTCGTGGCGGCTCTGATGGGACCGTCAGAGCCGTGCCAGAGACGTTGACCAGCCGGTCAGGTCGAATGCCGGGACGCACGTGACGGCGCGCGGGCCACCCGATGAAGTACGCGATTCTGTTGTCCAGCCGCCGCGCCCCAGGCGTGGCACTCCTGTGCAAACCCCGGGCAGACTCGAACGCCTACCACGCTTACTGACACGACAAGAAGGGGTTGCCCATGATTCGGCACTCCAACCGGGACGGCGCGAGGCCGGCTTCACGCTGATCGAGCTCCTCATCGTCGTCGCCATCATCGGAGTCCTCGCGGCCATCGCGCTCCCGCTCTATCAGAACATGCAGACCCGCGCGCGGATCGCCAAGGCCCAGGCGGATACTCGCGCCATCGCCTCGGCCGTCGGTATCTACTCCGGCGTTTGCGGCGGACTTCCTGACAACACGTCGACACGCGACCAACTGCCCGATGGCCAACGGTCAGACGGGCGCGCTCCCGCCCGGGCTCTTCACGCAGCAGACGAACCCGCAGAACCAGGTCGCGGGTCCGTTCCTGAACTCCATGCCGACGCTGCCCGCCGGCTGGACCGGGTCCGGCACCTCGTACAAGTACGCCAGCACCGCCGCCGGCACGTACACCATCTGCGGCAGCGGCGACAGCACGGCCGCCGACTCCAACGGCGGCGCCACCTCGCCCGTAAGCGACCTCGGCCGGCCGAGGTCGCCGTGGCAGAACCGGCGGCCTCGGCCCCGGCCTTCCGCCCAGGTCGTCCCCTCGTCGTCCACCGCCTGACCCGCGCCGTAGACCGTGCGACAATGGGCGCCTCGCGAAATCGCATCCGCCGGGAGGCGCCATGGCTGCGTCCCATCCTCGTCGTGATCGATGTGCAGGAGCGACGCTTCAACGTCGTGGACGTCGAGACTCCGCCGCCTTCCGGGAGCTGAGCAAGCGGCTCCGCTGATGCCGCGGTATTTCGATCTGCAGCACGGTGCTGGTGGTCGTCGGCCACGGCATCTTGCCCGAGGAGGAGGACCGCCCGCTGGCCTACGATCTCAAGCGCGGAGATCACCGCGCGTGCCAACGGAGCGACCTCGCGCCGCCGTCGTCGTGACCGACGTCTGGCTGATGAACCAGGAGCTCGGCGACTTCTTCCCGCGATCGCCATCGGGGTCCCGCCGATCAACGCGTTCACCGAGCAGATCTACGCGGACCTTCCGGTCGTCGTCGCGCGCGATCAAGAGGTCTTCGATGCAGATGGCCGACGAGGGCAAGCGCGCCGCCCTCTTGGGGCATGGATCAGGAATCGACGAAAGAAGCCGTGGCTACCTTCACCCACAACGGACTCCTCGACCGCTTCCTCAACCTCGTCTGGAAGCGCGCCTAGAACTGAGGAAGACCGTCCGCCAGGACAACACACCGACGCGCGCGGTGCCGGGGCGTCCCGGACATTGGGGGAGATTGAGGACGTTCGGGACCATTGTCACGTCTCCCCTCCGAGCGCATATCCAGAGGGACGCCACGGCTCCGCCGGGGCGTCCCGAGCAGCTGAGGGGTTTGGGGGGCCATTTCGTGGCCCCCATCTATGCTGAATCAAGCTAATCTAACGAATCAAGGCCGGCCGTGGGGCGGGATATTCGTGTAGGTGACCGTGCCGTCCGAGCCGACCGTCTGGTAGATGCGCGTCGGCGGTGTCGTGCCGCCCTCGATCCCACCGTAGAAACGCATCACCTTCGCCACGTAGTCCTGCGTCTCCGGATAGGGCGGGAGTGGCGCCGTACTGAGCCACCGCTCGCTCGCCCGCGTTGTACGCGGCGATCGCGAGCGCCAGGCTAGTGCGGGAACCGATCGATCATGGCGCGGAGGTGCCGGACACCGCCATCGATGTTTTCGCGCGGGTCGAACGAGTTGCGCACGCCCAGGATGGATGCGGTCTGCGGCATGAGCTGCATGAGTCCCTGGGCGCCCTTTGGAGACACCGCCCGGGCATTGAAGCCCGACTCGGCCCGGATCACCGCGGACACCAGCTTGATCGGGACCTGATAGCGCTCGGCGGCGTCCTTGATCTCGCTCTGGTACTGTCCGCTCTTTCCGCCTGCGGCAGACGCAGCCAGCCGGCGGCGGTGCCCGAGGAGAATTTCATCCGCTGATATCGAGGATCGGTCGGCGCGTTCGTGTAGTGCTGGGTACCGTCAGGCGTAGTGAGCTTGTACATCTCGGCCCCGGCGGGGACGGGATGGAAGACGACGAGCAGCGTGACGAGGAGAACCCAGAGCACACGCACGATGAGACCATCATAGCGAACGGCGAGCGAGACGCAACGTCCCGGCGGCGGTCGCCGCCGGGACTATGCAAATCGGGGGCTTACGACCACTGGCCCGCGAGCTCGGAGGCCCTTTCGGAGCCTCATCGAAGGCCGCGCGGAGAACCTCCCCGATCGAGTCTGGCGAGATGGAACGTCATCACGGTGCGCGCACCGCCGGCGGAACATCCTCCATCAGATTCTTCTCGTTCCGGCGCGGGAGAATCAGCGTCCGGATACCGGCGCGGTGCGCGGCCAGCACCTTCTCCTTGATCCCGCCCACCGGGAGAACCCGGCCCGACAGGCTCACCTCACCCGTCATCGCCAGCCCCGACTGCACCGCTCGCGCCGGTCAAGCAGCGACACGAGCGCGGTGACCATCGTCACGCCCGGCCGAGGGCCCGTCCTCGGGAATCGCGCCGGCCGGCACGTGGACGTGGATGTCGGACCGCGCCCAGAAGTCGGCGGAATGCCGAGCTCACCGGCATGCGCGCGCACCCACGAGCAGCGCGGTCTGCGCCGATTCGCTTCATGACATCGCCGAGCTGACCGGTCAGCGTGAGCGTGTGCTGGCCCGTCATGCGCGTCGCCTCGACGAACAGGATGTCGCCACCCGCCGGGGTCCAGGCCAGACCCGTGGCCACGCCGGGAACCCGGGTGCGCTCCTGCAGCTCCTCGTACTCGAAGCGCGGCGTGCCCAGGAACGACGTGATGGCGTCGGGCGTCACCTGGACCAGCTCCGCTGCTGGCCCTCGGCGCGCCGGCGCGCCACCTTGCGGCAGACGCTGGCGATCTCGCGCTCGAGGTTCCGCACACCGGCCTCGCGGGTGTACCCGCGCGCGAGCAGTCGGATCGCCTCGCGCGTGAACTCGATGTCGCGCTCGGGGTCGAGCCCGTGCTCGCGCGGCCTGCTTGGGCACGAGGTGCCGGACCGCGATCGCCACCTTCTCCTCCTCGGTGTAGCCGGCCAGATGGATGATCTCCATCCGATCGCGCAGCGGCGGCGGCACCGTGTCGAGCACGTTGGCGGTGGTGATGAACAGCACCCGCGAGAGATCGAACGCGCACGTCGAGATAGTGATCGCGGAACGTGCCGTTCTGCTCGGGATCGAGCACCTCCAGCAGGGCCGAGGCGGGATCGCCGCGGAAGTCCATGCCGAGCTTGTCGATCTCGTCGAGCATCAGCACCGGATTCGTGCGTCCCGGCCCGGCGCAGCCCTGCATGATCTGTCCGGGCAGGCGCGCCGATGTAGGTGCGGCGGTGACCGCGAATCTCGGCTTCGTCGCGCATGCCGCCGAGCGAGAGGCGGTGGAACTTCGCGGCCGAGCGCCCGCGCGATGGACCGCCCGAGCGAGGTCTTGCCCACGCCGGGCGGGCCGACGAAGCAGAGGATCGGATCCCTGCCGTCGGGCCGGATCTTCTTCACGGCCAGGTACTCGAGGATCCGGTCCTTGATCTTGTCGAGGCCCTCGTGATCCTCGTCCAGGATCGCCGCGCGCCCGGGCGAGATCGACGGCGTCGGTGGTCTCGCCCTTCCACGGCATCGCCACCAGCCAGTCGATGTACGTGCGGGCCACCGTGTACTCCGCGGCGGCGGGCGGCATCTTGCTCAGGCGATCGAGCTCGCGCAGCGCTCTCGCGCCGCGCTTCCTCGGTCATGCCCGCCTCGTCGATCTTCTGCCGAAGCGCATCGAGCTCGGCCGTCCGCTCGTCGGATTCGCCCAGCTCCTTCTGGATCGCCTTCAGCTGCTCGCGCAGGAAGTACTCCCGCTGGGTCTTGGAGACCTCCGACTGCACCTCCGACTGGATCTTCGATCCGACCTCGGCGACCTCGGCCTCCTTGGCCAGGGCACCGAACAGCTTCTGCAGCCGCGCGCGGATGTCGAACGTCTCGAGCAGCTCCTGCTTGACCTCAGTTGCTGAGGGTCGGCAGCGACGCGGCGATGAGGTCGGCGAGTGGACCGGGCTCCTGCGTGCTGCCCAGCCACGTTGACCAGCTCGTCGGGCAGACCGGGCGACAGGGAGATGACCTTCTGGAAGAGCGAGCGGACGCCGCGGACCAGCGCCTCCAGCTCCACGTCGGCACTGGGCTCCGGCCTCGACCACCGCCTCCACCCGCGCGCGCAGATAGGGCTCACGCTGGATGATCTCGAGGACGCGGAAGCGGCCCAGACCCTGCACCACCAAGCGCATGCTGCCGTCGCCCTGCTTCATGGCCTTGTGAATGATGGTGACCGTGCCCACCGGGAACAGGCCGCCCTGATCGGGCGCGTCTCTCCGTCGGCATCGCGCTGCATGACCGCGCCCACGAGCCGACCACCTCTGGACCGCCTCCTCGATGAGACGGACCGACGACGCCCGCCCGGCGCCCAGCGGCAGCACCGGCGTGCGGCATCAGCACGCTGCCCCGCAGCGGCAGGATAGCCAGGATGTCGGGCACGATCCCGGCCCGGAGGTCCTTCGCGTCACTCATCATGTCGTTCGCTTTCTCAGAAGAGATCGACGGACCTGAGCTGATTGGAGGCCGAGCGAACCAGCGCTTCGCGCGGCTCGCGGGGCGCATCCTCCGGACCTCGCCCCGGAGTCACGGACGTAGGCCAGCAGGTCCTCGATCTGCTTCTGCATCTCGATCATTCGGCGCCTCATCTTTAAGACGATCTCGACGCCGGCGAGATTCACGCCGAGATCACGCGTAAGCCGAAGCAAACGCGCGACATCTTCGAGATCCTCGTCGGAGTACATCCGCGTCTGGCCTTCGGTGCGGCCCGGTCTCACCAGCCCCTTCTTCTCGTAGAAGCGGAGGGTCTGGGGATGCACCTTCAGCATCTCGGCCACCACGCCGATCATGTACAGGGCTTGGTCCGGTCGGTCACGACGCTCCTCCCCGGTATCGCGCCAGGTCCTCGCGCGTCGGTCCTGGCACCAGTCGTTCCAGCTCCCGCACCAGCGCCTCGGTCCGCGCATCGAGCCCGCGTGGAACCTCGACACGCACGGTGACGTAGAGATCGCCCGGCGTGCCATCGGCCAGCCGGGGCGCGCCCTGGCCGCGCAGGCGAAAGACCTGGCCGGCCGACGTGCCGGGCGGAATGACCAGTACGGTGTCGTCGCAGGGGCGTCGGGATGTGGATGCGCGCACCGCGCAACGCCTCCCACACGCTGATGGGAACCTCACAGTGCACGGCGTCGCCCTTGCGCGCAAAGAACGGATGCTCGTGGACGAGCGTGCTGATGACGAGATCGCCGCGCGGCCCCCGAAGGGCCCGGCGTGCCCCTGACTGGGCACCCTCACCTGAAGCCCGGAATCGACACCGGCGGGGACCGTCACGGCGACCGTCTCCACTGCCCGCCGGACACCGCGTCCCTGACACGCCGGGCATGCCCGCGCGTCGACCCGACCGGTGGCCTCGCACTCCTCGCACGGCGAGAAGCGCGCCACGTTGAGCCGGAGCGTGGCGCCGGCCACCGCGTCGGCGAACGACATCTCGACCGAGGCGTGGCAATCGTCGCCCCGGCGCCCGGCGGCCAGCGCGTCATTGCCGAGGCCGGGCCCGAGGCGATCATAGAGATCCCGCGCGTTGGGATCGCTGAGAATGCGATAGGCCTCGGCGATCTCGTCGAACAGCGTGCGGGCGGTCACATCCCAGAAATTCACGTCCGGCGAGTACTGCCGCGCGAGCCGCTGGTACGCCTGGCGGATCTCGCGCGGCCTCGCGGTGGCGGTGATGCCCAGAACCGCGTAGTAGTCTCGCCACACTGCTGACCTACTTCTTCTCGCCCAGGTCCTCGAATTCGGCGTCGACGACCTCGCCCTCCTTGGGACCGCGCACTCTTGCCCTGAGCGCCGGCGCCGGGCGCCCCTGGGCCTGCGCCTCGCGGTACATGATCTCGGCCAGCTTGTGGGACGCCTTGGTGAGCGTCTCCTGGGCTTGCTTCATCCGCTCGAGGTCCTCGCCCTTGAGGGCTTCCTTGGTCTCGGCCAGCGCGTCTTCCACGGCCTTGCGGTCGGCCTCGGCCAGCTTGCTGCCGTGCTCGGACAGCGTCCGCTCGGTCGAGTACACGAGCGAGTCGGTCTGGTTGCGCACCTCGATCTCTTGCTTGCGCCGGGCGTCCTCGGCCGCGTTGGCCTCGGCGTCCTTCACCATGCGCTCGATCTCATCCTTGGTCAGGGTCGACGAGGCCGTGATGGTGATGTTCTGCTGCTTGCCCGTCGCCTTGTCGCGCGCCGACACGTTCAGGATGCTGTTGGCGTCGATGTCGAACGTGACCTCGATCTGCGGCAGCCCGCGCGGCGCCGGCGGGATCCCCACCAGGTGGAACTTCCCCAGCGTCCGGTTGTCGCGCGCCATGGGGCGCTCGCCCTGCATGACGTGGACCTCCACCGACTCCTGGTTGTCGGCCGCCGTGCTGAACACCTCGCTCTTCTTGGTCGGGATCGTGGTGTTGCGCGAGATCAGCGTCGTCATGACCCCGCCCAGCGTCTCGATCCCGAGCGACAGCGGCGTCACGTCGAGCAGGACGACGTCCTTCACCGTCGCCGGTGAGGACCGCCGCCTGCACAGCCGCGCCGACCGCCACCACCTCGTCGGGGTTCACGCCCTTGTGCGGCTCGCGGGCGAAGAGGTTCTTCACCACCTCCTGCACCTTCGGCATCCGCGTCTGGCCGCCGACCAGGATGATTTCCTGCACGTCCTTGGCGGTGGCTCCGGCATCCTGCATCGCCTGCCGGCAGGGACCGAGTGTCCGGTCGACCAGCTCGGCGGTCAGGGCCTCGAGCTTGGCCCGGGTGAGCGTGAGCACGAGGTGCTTGGGCCCACTGGCATCCGCCGTGATGAAGGGCAGGTTGATCTCGGTCTGCACCGTGGACGACAGCTCCACCTTGGCCTTCTCGGCCGCTTCCTTCAGCCGCTGCAGCGCCATGCGGTCCTTCCGCAGGTCGATGCCGTGCTCCTTCTTGAACTCCTCGGCGATCCAGTCCATCACGCGCTGGTCGAAATCGTCGCCACCGAGATGGGTGTCGCCGTTGGTGGCCTTCACCTCGAAGACGCCCTCGCCGATCTCCAGGATCGAGATGTCGAAGGTGCCGCCGCCGAGGTCGTACACCGCGATCGTCTCGTCCTTCTTCTTGTCCAGGCCGTAGGCGAGCGCGGCCGCGGTGGGCTCGTTGATGATGCGCAGCACCTCGAGGCCGGCGATCTTGCCGGCGTCCTTCGGTCGCCTGCCGCTGGCTGTCGTTGAAGTACGCGGGGACGGTGATGACCGCCTGCGTGACCTTCTCGCCCAGATAGGCCTCGGCGGCCTCCTTCGAGCTTGCGCAGGATCATGGCGGAGATCTCGGGCGGCGAGTACTGCTTGCCGCGGATCTCGACGCGCGCGTCGCCGCTGCCGGCCTTGACCACCTTGTAGGGGACGAGCTTCTGTTCCTGCAGGACCTCGTCGGCGCGACGCCCCATGAACCGCTTGATGGAGAACACGGTGTTCTCCGGATTCGTGATGGCCTGCCGCTTGGCCACCTGGCCCCACGAGGATCTCGCCCTCCTTCGTGAAGGCCACCACCGAGGGCGTCAGACGGCTCCCTCCTGATTGGGGATCACGCGTGGGTTGCCGCCTTCCATCACCGCGACGACCGAGTTCGTCGTCCCGAGGTCGATGCCGATCACCTTCGCCATGTCCGCTGTCCTTTCTTCTGCCGAGACTCGGGAGGGGCCCGTCCGGGCGGGCCCCTCCGCGCGACCTATAGAATGTCGACCTTGATCGTCCGCGGCTTGACCTCTTCCGCCTTCGGCAGCCTCACCTCGAGAACGCCGTCACGGTAGGTCGCCTTCACCTTGTCGGCCTGCACCGCGAACGGGAGCTGGATCATGCGCTCGAACCTGCCGTAGACCCGCTCGACGTGCAGGACCGTATTCTCCTTGCCGTCCTTCGCATCCGCCTCCCAGCGCCGCCTCTACCCTTGATCGAGAGGAGATCGTCGGTGATCGACACCGAGACTTCCTTCTCGCGAATTCCGGAATCTCCACCGCCAGGACCAGATCCTCCGCCGTCTCGGACAGGTCCACGGGCGGCATCCAGGTGCGACCCGTCGCCATCGCGCCAACCGCCGGGCGGCCGCCGAAGGCCTCGAACAAGTCCCACCGCTCCGCAAAGCCCAACGGACGCCAACGCTGCATCGCCATGTTCGTCCTCCTTGAATGGTGGCCGTCTCCCTCCGGCCCCGGCCATGGAGTACATGCTGTCCTTATATCATCTGAGTGATGTACCGTCAAATATGGTCAGGACGGAATGGCTGATGGGGAGTTACGGAGGCCCTGGGTGGTACCGTGAGCGGCGATGAGGCTCGGTTGCGCAAGCTGTCTGTCTGCGGCGGTCGGACTCGGCCCTGTTGGTGCTGATCGTGGGCGCGACCTTGGAATCGGCGCCCGGATACTCGGCCAGCCGACGATCACTCCCGTCGTCACGACTCCCGCCGACGGCTCCTCGCGCCCAGCAGAAGCTCTTCGAGCTGACCCGACGCAGCGGCGGAGCCACGCCGAGACCGTCATCATCACCGAGCCGGAGGTCAATGCCCTGCTGACGCGACACCTCGTCGAGGCCCGCGGCGTGCAGCTTAGGGCGCCGAGCGCACGGCCACTGGGTGGGGATCGGGTCGAGCCTCGCGGGATACCGCCCGCTCGGCCGGGATCCTCGAGGAAATCTCGCTCGGAGCGGTCGGTAGCGCGCTGCCGGCGCGCTGGCGAGATCCGCCCCATCTGGCTTCGTGTCGGCGCCCACATCCGCGGTCGATGAACGCCCGCCCCGTCACCCGCAGCTGGCCGTCGATGCGCTGGTCGTTGGCCGGCAGCGCGCTGCCAGCTCTGGCCTCCGTCTCCCTGATGGATCCTGGCGGCGTGGGCCTGCTGCGCTGGTCGTTACCCTCCCACATCGGAGAGCGTGACCATCGAGCCGGGCGCGCGATCATCCGGACGGCCTCGTGACGCTCGGCGGTCTCTCCGGCCCTCGCGCGTCGGCGAACTCTGCCGTCCCCGCAAACCCCTTACGGTATAATGACTCGATCGCCAGGCACGGACATGACCCAGTCCCCCGGTGTTCTCTTCGAGCGGCTCCTGGACATCATGCACCGTCTGCGCGGAGCGGCGGGTTGTCCCTGGGATCGCGAGCAGACGCGGACGTCGCTCAAGCCCTACCTGATCGAAGAAGCGTACGAAGTCCTCGAGGCGATCGAGGCCGGTCACGTCGACGGGTGTGCGAGGAGCCTCGGCGATGTGCTCTTTCAGGTGGTGTTTCACGCCGAGATCGGCGCCGAGCGCGGTGAGTTCACGATGGCTGACCTGCTCGCGCGGCTCAGCGACAAGATGATCAACCGGCACCCGCACGTCTTCGGCGACGCGCACGTGCGGACGCCGCAGGTCAGGCCCTCACGCAGTGGGAGGCCATCAAGCAGCGCGAAGCCGAGGCGCAGGGTCGGCGGCGTCGGTCATCGACGGCGTTCCGCGGGCGCTCCCGGGCCTCGTCCGCGCCCAGCGAATCCAGACGCAAGGCGGCGCGCGTCAACTTCGACTGGCCGGACGCGCAGGCGGCGTGGGCCAAGGTCGAGGAGGAGGCCGCGGAAACGTCGGCCGCGCTGGCCACCGGAGACCGCGCCCGGATCGAGGAGGAGCTCGGGGACATGCTGTTCTCGCTCGTCAACGTGGCGCGCCTCGCTTCCCTCGACGCCGAGGAAGCGCTGCAGCGGGCCATCGAGAAGTTCCGTCGCCGCTTCGCCACCATGGAGGACGATCTGAACGCCCGGGGACGTCGATTGCCAGTGTGACGCCTGAAGAGCTCGAGCGGTCGTGGCAGGCGGTCAAGGCGCGAGGAGCGGGGCCGATGAGACTCAAAGTCGGATCCGGCCATCGTCGCCGTCGAGCGCGGCGACATCACCAACCTGGAGGTCGACGCCATCGTCAACGCGGCCAATACCACGCCTCGCGATGAGCACGGGGCGGCGGCCGCCATCAAGCGCAAGGGGGGGGTGCTGATCGAAGAGGAAGCCATGGGCCAGGGGCCGATCGAGGTCGGCGAGGCGGTCCTCACCCCCGGCGGGAACTCTGGCCGCCACCCACGTGATCCACGTGCGCGGTGATGGGGCCGGACCTCAAGACCGACCCCGGAGACGATCGTCCGCGGGACCCGCGCGGTCCTCGCGCGTGGCCGACAAGCATCGCCTCACGTCCCTGGCGCTGCCGGCCCCTCGGGACGGGCGCGCCGGTCAGCTGGCCCTTCCCGCGGCCGCCGAGGCCGCGATTGGCGTGGTCCTCGCCCATCTCAAGTCGGCCAAGACGACCTTGAAGCGTGTCGTCTTCGTGCTGTCCCAGGATGACGCGGTGCGAGCCTTTACGGATACGTTGAAAAGACTGGGTGCGCTGACAGTAATAGTTCGAATGGCGCAAGTGAAGCTCGGGCAACATATGGTCCGTCGCCTCGGCGACCTCCTCGTCGCCGAGGGGCTCGTCGCGGCAGAGCAACTGCGGCGTCAGGCCCTGGCCGAGCAGAAGGGCAAGACGGACAAGCTCGGGTCGATCCTCGTTCGCCTGGGCTTCATCAGCGAGGAGCAGCTGATCGGCTTCCTGTCCCGCCAGTACGGCATCCCGTCCATCACGCTGACCAATCTCGACGTCGACAGCGAGACACTCCGGCTGGTTCCGGCTCACATCGCGAAGAAATACGAGGTGCTGCCGGTCAAGCGCATCGGCGGCACGCTCACCCTGGCGATGTCGGACCCGACCAACGTCTTCGCGCTGGACGACGTCGCCTTCATGACCAATCTCCAGATCCTGCCGGTGGTGGCCCCCGCAGGCCGCCATCCGGAAGGCGATCGAGCGCACCTACGACGAGACGACCACCGCTCCGTCGATGACCGACATGATGACGGAGATCACCGGCGACGGCGCGAACGTCGAGGTGGTCGACGACGAGCAGGCGGGCGCTCAGGTCGACGTCTTCGAGCTGAAGGAGTCGGCCGACGAGGCCCCGGTGGTCCGAGCTGGTGAACATGGTCCTGGTGGACGCCATCCGGCAAGGGCGCCTCCGACATCGCACTGGGAGCCGTACGAGAAAGGTGCTTCCGCGTCCGGTTCCGCATCGACGGCGTGCTGCACGAGATGCTCGACGCCGCCCAAGCGCCTGGAGCCGGCCATCATCTCGCGGCTCAAGATCATGGCCGAACCTGGACATCGCCGAGCGCCGGCTGCCCCAGGACGGCCGCATCAAGCTGCGCTACGGCGCGGCGCGAGATCGACTTCCGCGTCTCCGATCCTGCCCACGATCTTCGGCGAGAAGGCCGTGCTCCGCATCCTCGACAAGGAGTCGCTGCAGCTCGACCTGACCAAGCTCGGCTTCGATCCGTGGAGCTACGAGAAGTTCAGCCACGCCATCCACCAGCCCTACGGCATGGTGCTCATCACCGGGCCCACCGGCTCGGGCAAGACGACCACGCTGTACTCGGCGATCTCCACGCATCAACTCGCCCGAGCATCAACATCATGACCGCCGAGGACCCCGTCGAGTACAACCTCGCAGGGCGTCAACCAGGTCCAGGTCAACGACGGCGTCGGGCGGACGTTCGCCGCGGTGCCTGCGCTCCTTCCTGCGGCAGGACCCCGACGTCATCCTGGTCGGTGAGACCCGCGACCTGGAGACCGCGCAGATCGCCATCCGGGCCGCGCTCACCGGCCACCTGGTCTTCACCACGCTGCACACCAACGACTGTCCCGTCGACCGTCGCGCGGCTCGTCGACATGGGCGTCCAGCCGTTCCTCGTGTCCTCGGCGCTGCTGCTGATCCTGGCCCAGCGGCTCGGCCGCGCGGATCTGCAAGGACTGCAAGGAGGCGTTCGACGGCCACGAAGACGACCCTCGTGCCCTACGGCCACGTGGCCCAGGGGCTCGGCAAGGTCACCTTCTACAAGGGCAAGGGCTGTCAGACCTGCAACTTCACGGGCATGAAGGGCCGGGTCGGCCATCTACGAGGTCATGCCGGTCACCGACGAGCTCCGCACCGTGATTCTGAAGAACGGCACCACCTCGGAGATCCGGGAGATGGCCCAGACCCAGGGACATGAAGACGCTGCGTCGGTCCGGCCTGCATGAAAGTACTCGAGGGGACCACCACGGTCGAAGAAATCTTGCGCGTCACGCTGTTCGGTGTAGGAGGGGCTATGGCGCTTCTTCGCGTACGAGGGACGCTCGGGAGCCGCGGCCGTCACTGGCGAGATCGAGGCCGACAGCCGGCCGGCCGCGCCGTGGCGGCACTGCGCACCAGGGGTGTGGTAGCGACGGCGCTCGAGGAGCGCGAAGGCCAAGGCGGCCGCCGCCAGCGGGACCGCGGTGAAGATCGGCGGGTCGGTCAAGGCCAAGGACCTCGCGATCTACACCCGCCAGTTCTCGACGATGGTGGACGCCGGTCTGCCCATCGCCCAGTGCCTGCAGATCCTCTCCGAGCAGAGCGAATCCAAGGTGCTGCGCGACGTGACCGGGCGCATCGCCAAGCGACGTCAGGGCGGCGGGACGCTGGCCGAGTCCTACGGCAAGTACCCCGGACCTTCGACAACCTCTTCGTGAACATGCTGGCCGTCGGCGAGTCGGGCGGCGTGCTCGACGCTGTCTGCAGCGGCTGTCGACGCTACATCGAGAAGGCGGCCAAGCTCAAGGGGCAAGGTCAAGAGCGCGATGGTCTATCCCGTCGACCATCATCAGCGTGGCCGCGCTGGTCATCATCTTCATGATGGTCTTCGTGCTGCCGACCTTCGCCAACATGTTCAAGAACATGGGGGCCGAGCTGCCGCTGCCGACGAAGATCGTCATCTGGCTGTCCGACATGACCCGCAAGTACATCATCTTCATCCTGCTCGGGATCGGTGCCGCCATCTACGCCATCAAGCGGTACTACCAGACCGACCAGGGCAGCCTGGCGATCGACACGTTCCTGCTCAAGGTGCCGGTCGTCGGGCATGCTGATCCGCAAGGTCGCGGTGGCGCGCTTCACGCGCACGCTCGGCACGCTGATCTCCTCCGGGCGTGCCGATCCTGGAAGGCCTGCTCATCACCGCCCGCGCCGCCGGCAACCGCGTCGTCGAGAAGGCGGTCATGCAGGCCCGCCAGCAGCGTCACCGCCGGCGGCACGCTGGCCGAGCCGCTCAAGACCACGCCGGTCTTCCCGGCCATGGTCGTCCACATGATCTCGGTGGGCGAGAACACCGGCGCGCTGGACGCCATGCTGAACAAGATCGCCGACTTCTACGATGACGAGGTCGACGCGGCGGTCGGCGGCGCTCACCTCGCTGCTCGAGCCGATGATGATCGTGTTCCTCGGCGTGTCGGTCGGTGGGATCGTCATCGCCATGTACCTGCCGATCTTCAAGATGGTGACGCTGATCAAGTAGCCGGCAGGGTGAGTCCCGGGGAATGAAGCTGCTCCGATCCCAACAGCGCTGTTGCGGGGCTTCGGGCTGGCGCGGCTGGCGGTGGCCGCGCTCCTGCTCGCCGGTCGGGCCGTTGCTGCCCGAGGAGTTGATGCCGGGCGCCAACCGCCGGTGCTGGCGCTTCACGCTGTTCGCGGTGGTGATCACCTCCGGGGCCCTGGCCGCCTTCTCGCCGGTGGCCAAGCCGCTGCGCATTGCCTGGCTGATCTGCCTGCTCGACACCGCGCTGGTCACCGCCGTGGTGGCGGCCACCGGCGGCCCCGCTCGATCTTCGCCTTCCTCTACGTCCTGTCGGTGACGGCCGCCTGCGTGCTGCTCTCGCGGGTCGGGCGGGCTCACCATCGCGGCCGCCAGCAGCGCGCTCTACACCGGCGCTCGTCTTCGGCCGCACCGTGTTCCCGTTGACCGCCTTCTTCGAGGCGCCGAAGGAGAGCACCGCGCTCGAGATCGTCACGATCTTCCTGAACGCCGGGACCTTCCTCGTCGTGGCGATCGTCGCCGGCGGGCTGGCCGAGCGGTTCCGCTCGACCCAGGCCGAGCTCGAGACCGAGCAGACCAACCTGCAGCGACCTCGAGGCGTTCACCGACCTGATCTTCCACTCGGTGGGGACGGGGCATCGTCGCGGTGGATCGAGAGCACCGCGTGACCGCGCTTCAATCGCGCGGCCGAGCAGATCACCGGCGTGTCGGCGGTCGCAGGCCATCGGGCAGCCGTGGACGGTGTTCGGCGGCAGTGTCGCGCTCGCGCCGCATCGAGGCCGAGATCGAGACCGAGGCCTGTCCTCGCTCGTGGCGGGAGGCGAGCCTGCGGCGGGCGGACGGCCAGGTGGTTCCCGTCCGACATGACCTTCTCGCGCCTTGCGGGCCGGCGATGGCCGCCGTATCGGCCTCGATCGCCGCCTGCGAAGATCTGTCGAGCATCCGCGCCATGGAGGCGCGCATGCGCGCAGGCCGACCGCCTCGCCAGCCTCGGACGCATGGCGGCCAACATCGCCCACGAGATCCGCAACCCGCTGGCCTCGCTGTCGGGCGCCGTCGAGGTGCTGGCCGGGGCGGGACCTTCGACGAGACGCGCGACCGGCTCGGCCAGATCGTCGCTCAAGGAAACGGGCCGGCTCAACAGCATCATTCGCGAATTCCTGGAGTACGCGCGGCCCGCGCCGCTTCATGCGCGAGTCGGTGAACGTGGCCGAGTGCACTCGACGAGGTCCTGCTGCTGCTCGAGCATCGGGCCACGCCGGGGACCCTCAAGGTCGTCCGCGAGTTTCCGCCCGCGCTCATGTGGGCGCGTCGACCGGCAGCAGTTCCGCCAGGCGATCTGGAATCTCTGCGTCAACGCCGTGCCAGGCCATGCCGGAGGGCGGCGAGCTCACGGGTCGACGGCGGCGGTGACCGGCCGCGACCTCGTGCTTCAGTGAGCGACACCGGCGAGGGTATCGTCGCCACGGACCTGGCCCAGATCTTCGAGCCGTTCTTCTCGACCAAGGCGGACGGCAGCGGCCTGGGCCTGGCCCTCGTGCACCGCATCGTGCAGGAGCACGGCGGCGAGATCGACGTGCAGAGCCGTGCACGGTGCTCGGCACCACCTTCATGCTCACCATCCCCGCCCATGCCTGAGGTCCGCGTCCTCGTCGTCGACGACGAGCAGAGCATGCGCGACCTGCTGGCCATCATGCTGCGTCAGGCGGGATACGACGTGGCGGTGGCCGACGGGGGCGAGGCGGCCATCGAGTCGCTCAAGGCCGAGAGCTTCGATCTGATCGTCACCGATCTGCGCATGCGCAAGGTGGACGGCATGACCGTCCTCAAGGCGGCCAAGGAGCATTCGCCCCGGACGGTGGTGCTCGTGGTGACGGCCTTCGCCTCCACCGAGACCGCCGTGGAGGCGATGAAGCTCGGCGCCTACGACTACATCACCAAGCCGTTCAAGCTCGACGAGCTCAAGCTCACGGTCGCCAACGCCCTGGAGCGCCGGCGCCTGCGGGAGGAGAACCTCGCGCTCAAGCGCCAGCTGCGCCGGGAGCGGGGCTTCGAGAACTTCGTCGGGCGAAGCCCGAAGATCCTCGACGTGTTCGAGACGATCCGCAAGACGGCGGACAGTGGCTCGACCGTGATGATCACCGGCGAGAGCGGCACCGGCAAGGAGCTGGTCGCTCAGGCCCTGCACTAGCGAGTCGCGGCGGCGCAGCGGTCCGTTCGTCTCGGTGAACTGCGGCGCGGTGCCGGAGAACCTGATGGAGTCGGAGCTCTTCGGTCACGTCAAGGGCGCGTTCACCGGCGCGGTGTCGAGTACCGAGGGCCTCTTCGCGGCCGCCGACGGCGGCACGCTGTTCCTCGACGAGATCACCGGAGATTCCCGTCGTCGGTGCAGGTGAAGCTGCTGCGGGCGATCCAGGAGCGGCAGATTCGACGGCGTGGGCGATACCCGCGACGTGAAGATCGACGTGCGGCTGGTGGCGGCCTCCAATCGCGATCTGGGCCGCGCGGTGGCCGACGGGGTCCTGCGCGAAGACCTCTTCTACCGCCTGAACGTCATCCCGGTCCATCTGCCTCCCGCTCCGCGATCGCCGTGAGGACATCCCGCTGCTGGTCGCCCATTTCATCAAGAAGCTCTCGCAGGAAGTGGGCCGTGAGGTCCGCGGCGTGGCGCCGGACGCCCTGGCCGTGCTGGAGCAGTACCACTGGCCGGGAACATCCGTGAGCTGGAGAACGTGATCGAGCGCGCGATCGTGCTGGGGTCGAGCGAGATGATCGACGTCGACACCCTGCCAGTGCCGCTGCGCCAGCCCCCAGACCGCCAGGATGTCACGCCTCGAGCTTCCGCCGGAGGGCCTCGACCTCGAGGCGACCCTCGACCGGATCGAGCAGCGCTACATGCAGATGGCGCTCGACCGGATGGGCGGGGTCCAGACGCGGGCTGCGGAGCTGCTGCGGTGAGCTTCCGGCAGTTCCGGTACAAGCTTCAGAAATTCCAGCAGCGTGAGACCGGTCGTGAGGGGTGAGGCTTCTCCGTCGGTGACGGTTTACGGCAATCGACTGCCGCGCGACGTCAGATCGTGGAGCCTGAGGACCAGGCCGCGATCTCTCTAAGATATCGAACTCGCAGACGAATCAATCCGGCCCCGGGTCTGGCATCCCGCCTGCACTACGTGCTCCCCAGAAGTACGGTAGTCAACCAAGGTCTCGGGGGAGTCGCAATCATGATGCATCTAAGGAAGATCCGCGGACAGCGCGGCTTCACGCTGATCGAGCTTCTGATCGTCGTGGCGATCATCGGCATTCTCGCCGCCATCGCCGTCCCGCTCTATGCCAACGTGCAGGCGCGGGCTCGTATCGCCAAGGCGCAGGCCGACACGCGCGCCATCGCGTCGGCGGTCAGCATCTACTCGGCGCATTGCGGCGGTCTGCCGGACAACGGCTCCGCCGCCACGACCTGCCCGTCGGCGGCCGGTCAGAGCGGCGCCATGCCGGCGGTGCTGCTGACCCAGCAGACCAACGCGCAGAACCAGGTTGGTGGTCCGTTCCTGAACTCGATGCCGACGCTGCCCGCTGGCTGGGGTGGCTCGGGCACGTCGTACAAGTACACGACGACGGCGGCCGGTACGTTCGTGATCTGCGGCACGGGTGACAGCACCGGCGCGGACAGCAACGGCGGCGCGCCCACCGCTTGCCCGTAAGGAGCGGTCAGAGCTGAACGCTAACTCCCGGCGGCCGGGACCTCCCGGTCGCCGGGTTCTTTCTCCCGTCCCGCAGGACCTGAGGAGTCTGAACCCGCATGGTCGCAGGGGTCGTGGTCGTCATCGGGTTGGTGATCCGGCAGCTTCCTGAACGTGGTCATCGCTCGGGTCCCCGAGCGACGTAGCCTCGTCCACCCGCGATCGGCCTGCCCGGGATGCGGCACGATGATCGCCTGGTACGACAACATCCCGATCCTGTCGTTCCTGGCGCTCCGCGGGCGCTGTCGCGCCTGCGCGATGCCGATCCCGTGGCGCTATCCCCTGGTGGAAGCCGTGACGGCTGGACTCTTTCTGGCGGCCTATCAGGCGTTCGGCCCCACGCCGGACGCCGTGGTCGCGGCGGTGCTGCTCGCTGCGCTGCGTGGCGATCACGGCGATCGATCTTCAGCGCCAGATCATCCCCGATGTGATCTCGCTGCCCGGCATTCTGGCAGGATGCCTTGCCAATGTGGCGACCGGACGGGTCCGTGGATCGATTCTCTGCTTGGAATCGTGGTGGGCGGCGGGCTGTTCATGGTTATCATCCTCGCAAGCGGCGGCGGCATGGGCGGGGGATATGAAGCTGGGCGCTATGCTTGGTGCCTTCCTCGGCTGGAAAGTCGTCCTGGTCGCGGTTTTCGTGGCCGTCATTCTCGGCGGCACTCTCGCATTGGCCCTGCTCGCGTCCGGCAAGCGCGGGCGCAAGGATCCCATCCCGTTTGGTCCTTTCCTTGCAGCAGGAGGCGCGGCCGGACTCTTCTACGGCGAAAGGGTGGTGCGGTGGTACCTCGGCGGCTTCAGCGGATTCAGAAGCAGATGCGCGGCTTCACGATGACGGAGCTGATCGTCGTCGTCGCGGTCATCGGCATCATCATGGCCGTCGGCGCCCCGACGTTGTGGACACATACTTCCGGACGGCCGCGCTGCGCGGCGCCGCCGAGGAGCTCGTCACGGTCCTGAACGGCGCACGCCAGCTCGCCATCCGCGCCAACAGCACGGTGTGCGTCACCAATGACGGCACGCGCGTGCAATACCACCTGAGCACCTGCGGCGCCGCCACCTGGAAGGACCGGGCACCGACTCCTCTGGGAACATCACGCTGTCGAACAGCATCAGGGCCGGCGGCACCAGCAGCGTCTGCTACAGCTACCTCGGGGCCACCACCGCCACCCCGGCTCCGTGCGTGAACGCTGGCACGCTCACCGTCACCAATCCGGTCGGCGGCGCGACGATGTCGGTGGCCGTGGCCACGACAGGACGGGCAAAGATCCAGTGACGCCGGCAACGCCGAGCGACGATCGGGGCCTGACGCTGGTCAGAGATCCTCATCGCTCTGGTGGTCATCAGCGTCGGACTGGTCGGCATCGCGATCGTCGTTCCGGTCTCGAGCGAGGCGATCCAGCATGGCGGCCAGCTCTCTCGGGCGACGTTCCTGGCCGAGCAGACGCTCGAGCAGGCCCGGATGGCGACCTGGACGTCCACCCCCGCGGTGGACTGCCTCGGCGTCTCGTCGGGCGAGGCGCCGCCGGCGCCGACCGGCCCGGGATGTCACTGGCTCCACCGTCTCGCGTTTTCCCGATGAGGTGTCGGTGGGGGGATCCTGCCTACCGACCGGATTCTGCGGGTCGCCGACTGCAGCGCGGTGCCGTGCGCCGGTGTGACCGACGCGGCGCTCCGGCTGGTGACGGTGGTCGTGACGTATCGGACACCGGGCACCGCGGGTCAGCCCACCACGGACAAGGCCGTCACGCTCGAATGGCTGGTCACCCAGAGGTGATGTGGCTCGAGTCCGGGGCCGTGGAGGCCCTCCGGGCCGTGCGCCCCGGTCCCGGGGCGCGCGAAAACGTTGGTGGCTACCGTTAAGAAACCTATACTACTAACCCAGCGAGCCAAAAAATTTGTTAAATAAAATCTTCGAGAAAACAGAGCGAGAGCTTCGGCCTGGACATCGGTTCCAGCGCGGTGAAGGTCATCAGATCCCGCGAGAGCGGCGGCACGCGGACCTTGACCGGCTTCGGCATGGTGCCGTTGCCGAACGACACCATCACCGACGGCGCCATCAACGATCCCGGCACCGTCGCCGACGCCGTGGAAGGAAGCGGTGGCGAAGGCGGGCGTGAAGGGCCCGACGCGGCGATCTCGGATCTGCGGTCGCGAGCTCATCATCAAGAAGATCCAGATTCCCGAGGTGCCGCCAAAGGAGATCGGCGACGTGGTCCGGCTCGAGGCCGAGCACCACATCCCGTTCCGCCATCGACGAGGTCTATCCTCGATTACCACACGGTGGGCAAGCACAACGGGCAGCTCGATCTCATCCTAGGTGGCGGTGAAGAAGGCCAAGGTCAGCGACTACATGAACGTGGTCGAGCAGGCCGGCTTCTCGCCCACCATCGTGGACGTGGACGGCTTCGCGCTCGGCAACCAGTTCGGAGGCGAACTTCCCGGGCGAGGATGACGAGGCCGTCGCGCTGATCGACATCGGCGCCTCGATCATGAAGACGAACGTGCTGCGCAAGGGTGCCACGATCTTCGCCCGCGACATCCCGTTCGGCGGCAACAACTACACCCAGGCCATCGCCCAGCGGCTGAACATCTCCTTCGAGCAGGCCGAGGCGGCCAAGCTCGGCAAGGATGTCGGCGTCAAGTGGGAGACCCTGGTGCCGCCGCTGGAGGCGGTGTCGCGCGACCTTTCGCTGGAGGTCCAGCGGACGTTCGACTACTCGCCTCCACCGCCGAGTCCGAGCGGATCGGCAAGATCGTGCTGGCCGGCGGCTGCGCGCAGCTTCCCGGGCTGAACGAGTACCTGTCCTCGAACTGGGGTATTCCGGTGGAGCTGGCCCGACCGTTCCAGCGGATCCAGGTCGCGTCCGCCTACGGAGAGGATCTCAACGCGCTGGCGCCGGCGCTGGCCGTCGCCGTCGGACCCGCGCTGCGGCGGCCCAGCGACAAGGAAGAGGCCAAATGATCCGGATCAACCTCGCGCCGCCCGAGACTCGCCACCGTCGCCGGTCTTTCAGCCTGCCGGTGCCGTCGATGAATCTCGGGCTCCTGTTCGGCGTCCTCTTCGCGCTGGCCGCCGGCGGCATCGGCTACTTCTGGTGGAGCCTCAGCGCCGAGGAGACGCAGATCGCCGGCGAGGTCGACCGCCTCAACCGGCGAGCTGCAGTCGCTCAAGGCCACGCTGGGCCAGAGCGCCGGCGTCAGGCGCCCAGCTGGCCGAGGCTAAGCGCCGGGTCGGCGTGCTCGAGACCTGACCAAGGGCCAGGGCAAACCGATCATCCTGCTCGACGCCTTCATCGACACCGTTCCACGCGACCTCTGGATCACGAGCCTCGAGCAGAAGGAGTCCCAGCTGAAGCTCAGCGGGACGGCCTTCTCGACCGCGGCGGTGTCCGACTTCATGTCCAACCTGAAGTCGTCCGGCAAGTTCAAGGACGTCGAGATCGTCGTCTCCCGGCAGGCGCTCGACAAGAGCTCGAGTCTCGTGACCTTCGAGGTCACGTGCAAATTCGAGGGTTGAGATGGCGCTCCCAGCCCCAGATCCAGAGCTTCATCGACGGTCCCAAGCTTCCCAAGGTCGTCGCTCGGCCTGGTCGGCCTGGTGGCCGTCGTCGCGCTCGGCTACTTCTTCCTGATCTCCCCCATCCAGGCCCGCATCGCGGAGCTGGTCCAGCGGCGGAGCCAGGTGACGTCGCGAGGTACACGCAGGCGCGCGCCCAGGTCGCGGAGATCGAGCGCTTCCGGCGCGAGATCGCCGAGCTCGAGAAGCGGCTGGCGCTGCTGCGGGACCGCTTGCCGTCGGAGAAGGAGACGCCCACGCTCTACCGGGGCGGGTGTCCACCGCCGCCGAGCAGGTCGGCCTCGGCGTGTCGCTCTTCCAGCCGCGCGAGCCACGGCCCAAGGACGTCGTCAGCGAGATCCCGATCGTCGTGAGCGCCGAGGGGAGCTATCACCAGCTGGCCAAGTTCTTCGAGCGAGTGGCCGCGCTGCCCCGGGTGGTCAACGTCAACGACTTCAAGATGACCGGAACGGTCAAGACGAAGAACTCCATGAAAGCGGACTCACGCTGGCCACGTACATGTATCGCTCGTCCCCGGCCGCGCCTCCGGCCCGCACCGGCGCGCAGACGACGCCGCCGAAGCCGGCGGCCGCGCTGCCGGCGGCGGAAGGGAATCGCTCGTGAGCCGCGCGCTCGCACCTAGCCGGCCTCGGCAGCCTCTGCACCGTGCTGACGGCGTGCGGCGGCTCGCCGCCTCCGCCTCCGGCCGCGGCGGTCAAGCTCGGTCGCGGCCGTGCCGGCCGCGGCGCCTGCGCCGCCTCCGGCGGCGACGCCGGCGGGCAGCCCGCGCCTCTGGTCTCGGCCCCGGCCGTGCCGGACGGCGGCGCGCAACCAGTACGACCCGAAGAACCGGCGTGACCCATTCATGTCGCTCGAAGTGACGAGTGGTCCGGAAGGGCCTCGAGGTGGCAACCACGAAGCTGACCGGGATCGTGCGGGGCGCGGGAACCACGCTCGCGCTCGTAGAGACCCAGGACGGCATCGGCTACATCCTCAAGCCGGGTGACACGCTCGGCGATGGCCGATTGGTCGAGATCGGCGCCGACAACGTCATCTTCGCCGTCGGTGTCAAGCCGGGGTCCTCCAGCACTAACCGCGTGGTCCTAAACTGGCGGCCAACTAGATGACTAACCAACGGGCGGGTATTGTGCGGCGGGCAGTCGCGGTTGCGCTTCTGCTACTTCTCCTCCCGGTGAGTCCCGCGCGCGATCGCCCAGCAGGCGGCTGGCGTCGAGCCGCGTGACGTGACGGTCAATGCGCAGCCGGACTCGGTGACCGTGCTCGTCAAGACGTCGGGGAGCCGAAGTACCAGGCGGAGCTGATGGACCACCCGTATCGGCTGGTCGTCGACTTCGACGACACGAGCTACGGATGGCGCAAGACTCCGCTGAGCGTGGACGCCGAGCCGCTCAAGCAGATCCGGGGCAGTCAGTACAAGCGCGGCGTCGCCCGGGTCGTCGTCGAGCTGACGCGGAGTGTGGGCTACGCGATCCGCGAGGAGAGCAACGGTCTGGCGATCGTCATCCCGACCGGGACCAGCGCGCGCGGCAGCCGAGCCGGTGGTCACGGCCAAGCCGGGCGCGGCCAAGCCCGCCGTGACGCCGTCGGCGCCCAAGCCGCAAGCCACGGCCGCGCTCGCGGTGAAGCCCGAGGCGACCACGCGGAAGGTCGAGGCCACGAAGCCCGACCCGATGAAGGTGCCGGACGCACCCGCGCCCATAGGCCGACGGCCGCGGCGGCGCCGGCGCTGCCCCAGGTGGCCCAGGCGCCGGCCCCGGCCCCGACCGCAGCGCCGATGCCCGCGCCGGTCATCCAGACGCCACCCGGTGGTGGCCCCCGACCTGCATCCTCGCTCGACTTCAAGGACGCCGACGTCGTCAACCTGCTCCGCATCCTCGCCGCCGAGAGCGGACGCAACGTCGTCATCGGTGAGGACGTCAGGGGGCAAGATGTCGATCACGCTTCGCAACGTGCCCCTGGGATCTGGCGCTCGACACGGTCCTCGAAGCCAAGAGCCTCGTGAAGCTCGAGCGCGACAACGTCATGCGGATCGTCAGCTCGGACCAGCTCGGCAAGGAGCGCGAGGCGAAGTTCAAGCTCGAGGAGTCCAAGGTCAAGGCCGAGACGGAGATCCGGACCAAGCAGGCCGAGGCCGTCCTGCAAGGAGCAGGAGGCGCTGGCCCGCCAGGTCGCCGCTCAGCAGGCGGCCGAAGAGCTCGCCGCGCGCGGTCCGCTCAAGGAAGAGACGCTCCGGCTGTCGTACGCCGACCCCGAGGAAGTGGCCAAGACGCTCCGAAGGCATCCTCGGCCTCGCCCCGGTGGTATCAGGCCGTCGGCGCCGACCTCCGGCCCCGGCGTGCATCCCGGCGCCACCGTTCTCGCAGCTGATTCGGCCCCGGCCAGACGCGCCGGTCGTGCCGCCCTCGCCGTCGGCCGACGTGCTGCGCCAAGGGCATCACCATCAAGGCTCACAAGCCGACGAACTCGCTCTTCATGCGCCTCTACGCAGCGGACATGCGAGCGGATCAAGGTTCTCATCCGGAGAAGCTCGACATCCCGCTGCCCCAGGTGAAGATCGAGGCGCGGATGGGAGATCCTGGACCGCAACGACCTCTTCGCCCTCGGCGTGCAGTGGGGCGGTGGCGGCGTGGCCACCGGCAACCAGGCCACGCTGGTCGGTCGCGGCTTCACCAGCCAGTGGGTAACACCCTGTTGAGCGGCGGCATCCCGGCCAGCGGGCTCGGCACGCTGCCCAACCCGAATCTGAACGTCGGCACCCCGGGTCAGGGGCAGATCCTTCCGGTGAGCTCGCAGACTGGCCTGCCCACCGGGACGGCAATATCGTCAACCTCCCGATCGGCTCCGATCCTGCCGGGCGTGATCACGTCGGGCGCCGCCGGTATCGCCTTCGGTATCGTCGGCAGTCGCCTGAACATCAACCTTGCGCTCGCAAGCGCTGAACGAGCGAGGGCAAGACCCGCACGCTGGCGCGGCCCGAGATCGTCACCGTCGAGAACAACAAGGCCTCGATCGCGCTCGGTGAGGAAGATCCCGTACGCGACCGTGAGCTCGGCCGGTACCCAGATCCAGTTCAAGGAGGCGGTCCTCAGCTCGAGGTCACGCCGACGTGTAGTGCGGCGAGGGCGACATCAATCGGATCAAGATGACGGTCGTCGTCGAGAACAACTCCCGCGGCGCGACGGTCGACCTCCGGCTCGAGCGGCGGTCAGCCCCCGTCCATCAACAAGCGCAAGGCCGAGACGCAGATCCTCATCAAGGAGGGCGAGCGGCTGGTGATCGGCGGCGTGACCAACAGCGAGTCGGAGACGGCGAACCGGCAGGTCCCGGCTCTTCGGCGACATCCCGGTCCTCGGCTGGCTCTTCAAGCAGCGCGGCGATCGCAACCACTCCACCGAGCTGGTGGTGTTCATCACGCCTTCGATCGTGCGGCGCGACACGACCGCCGCGCTGCTGCCGAAGACCCCGACCAAGTAACTGACTCCGCCGGCTCACTCCGGAGACACTCCGGGGTGAGCCGGTGATCGACGCCACCCCTGCCTCGTCGCACCTGTCGTACCATAGCTCCCTGAGCGCTGGCGCGGCCGGACTGACGATCATGAACGTCTCCGTCAACCTCGGGACCCAGTCGTACTCCATCGTGGTCGAGCGCCGGCGCCCTCGGCAGCGTCGGGGGAGCGCTTGCGCGCGGTGCGTCGGCGGCCGGCGTTGGCCGCGCTGCTGACTGACCGCCGGCATCAGGCGGCCTGCACGGCGCGCCGGTCATCGCCAGCCTCCGAGGCGGCGGGATTCTCGGTGACGGTGATCGAGGTCCCGGAGGGCGAGGCCGCCAAGACGCTGGCCGTGGCCGAGCACTGCTGGGATCGCCTGCTCGCGGCCGGGCTCGACCGCAGCTCGACGGTGCTGCGGCTCTGGCGGCGGCGCGGTCGGCGATCTGGCGGGCTTCGTGGCCGCCACCTACATGCGCGGCCTCAACTTCGTGCACGCTGCCTACCACCATCCTGGCCCAGGTCGACGCCTCGGTCGGCGGCAAGACGGCGATCGATCATCCCGCAGGCCAAGAACCTGATCGGCGCGTTCCACCAGCCTCGCCTCGTCATCGTCGATCCCGCCGTCGTCCGACACGCTGCCCGACCGTGAGTTCCGCTCCGGACTCGCGGAGATCGTCAAGCACGGCATCGTGCTCGAGCGCGCGTACTTCGACGAGGTCGAGCGCGACGCCGGCCGCCTGCTCGGCGCGCGAGCTCGCCGTCCTCGAGCGGATCATCGGCGGCTCCTGCCGGCTCAAGGCCAGCGGTGATCGAGCGTGACCCCGAGGAGAAGGCCGATCTGCGCTTCGCGCTGAACTACGGGCACACCGTGGGCCACGCGCTGGAGGCGGCCACCGGGTTCACGCGCGCTGGACCCACGGCGAAGCGGTCGCGCTCGGCATCGTGGCCGAGGCGCGACTGGCCCGGCGGCTGAAGCTCGCCGACGACGCGACGGTGGATCCCCAGGAGCGCTTGCTGGCCGCCCTCGGCCTGCCGGTGCGCGTCGGGGCGGTGGACGTCGACGCCGTGCTGGGCGCGATGACCCACGACAAGAAGGCGCGCGACGGCCGGGTGCCGCTTCGTGCTGTCGCCGCCGGCTGGGGGAGTTCCGCGTCGTGCGCGACGTCCCGCCCGGCGACGTCCGCGCCGTCCTGCACGAGCTCGCCGGCCGAGGCCCGCGCCTAGTGGTGGACGATGCGGGGCCTCGTCGACGCGATCCGCCGCGCACGAGGAGCGGCTGGCCGCGCGACCCCGATTCCCTCGGCCTTCGCCCAGCTGGCCGATCTCTACCGCAAGGCCGGTCGGACGGGTGAGGCCGTGGCCACCTGCCGTGAGGGGCTGCGGCGCTGGCCGCACTACACGACCGCGCCGCCTGATCCTGGCCAAGACCCTGCTGGCCGAGGGACAGCTCGAGCGCCGCCGCTGGCCGAGATCGCGGCAATTCTCCAGACGAGCCCGAAGGACGTACAATGTCACCGGTTCTGGCCGCCGAGATCCACCGCCGGCGCGGGCCGACTCGACGCCGCGGTGGAGCACCTGGAGAAGGCGGTGGCGCCTCGATCCCGAGATCGCGAGTCGACCGCGCTGCTGTCGTTGCTGCGGCGCCGATGCCGGTAGCCGGGGCGAGGCCGCCGGGCCTGGCGCGGGTGCTGAGCGACGAGACGTTCATCACCCTGCCGCTTCGGCACGCTGTGCCTGGAGCAGGGCTGGCCGGATGAGGCGGCGCCCGGTGCTTGACACGTGTCCTGCGACGGGATCCCGACAACGCCGAGGCGCGCGCCGCAGCTGGATGCTGCGCTGCGCGCCCGGCTCACGACGGAGAGGGTAGAGCGCCAATGCGTGGTGTCGACCGCGGACTTCAAGAAGGGGCTGCGCATCGTCTACGACGGCGCGCCGTACGCAGATCGTCGATTTCCAGCACGTGAAGCCCGGCAAGGGCGGCGCCTTCGTGCGCACCAAGCTCAAGCACATGCGGCAGGGCAAGGTCATCGACAACACCTTCCGGGCCGGTGAGAAGGTGGAGCTCGTCGAGTACGAGGAGAAGCGGATGCAGTTCCTCTACAAGCGACGACCGCTACAACTTCATGGACACCGAGTCCTACGAGCAGCTCTCGCTCTCGGCCGACGAGGTCGGCGACGCCCGCGACTACCTCAAGGAGAACATCGAGGTGGACGTGCTCTACATCGACGGCTCGCCCGTCCACCGTCGAGCTGCCCAACTTCGTCGAGCTGGCCATCGCCAAGACCGATCCCGGCGTGCGCGGCGACACCGCCCAGGGCGGCACCAAGCCGGCCACCCTGGAGACCGGCGCTGTCGTCCAGGTGCCGCTCTTCCTGAACGAGGGCGACGTCGTGAAGGTCGACACGCGCACCGGCGAATACCTCGGCCGCGTCGCGGTCGGCAGCTGATGCGACGCCGCGTCGCGCGACTCCGCCGGCCCCGGCCGCCGCGCCCCCGCGGGCGACGAGCGAGTCGTCGAGCTGACGCGGCAGCCTGGCGGCGTCCTCACCGAGCTGGGGCTGTCGGAGGTCGAGGTGGAGTCGGCCGACGCGCGCGTCCGGGTTCAGCGGACCAGCGCCTCGCGCCTGCGGCGGTCGCGCCGTCCGTCGCCGCGACGTCGGCCGCGGCCTGCGCCCGAACGTCCGCTGGTGGCGCGAGCGTCGGCGGCTCCGACCCTGGTCACGGTGGAGGCGCCCATGGTGGGCACGTTCTACCGCGCCTCCTCGCCGACCGCCGATCCCGTACGTCCAGGAGGGCGACGTCGTCAAGGAAGGGCAGGTCCTCTGCATCATCGAGGCGATGAAGCTGATGAACGAGATCGAGTCGAAGACGGCCGGGCGCGTCGCCCGGATCCTCGTCGAGAATAGCCAGCCGGTGGAGTACGGCCAGCCGCTCTTCTATGATCGACCGCTGTGCAGATCGTCGGCGGGCTCCGCGGATGACACCCCATGTTTCACAAGATCCTGATCGCCAACCGGGGCGAGATCGCGCTGCGGATCATCCGCACCTGCCGCGAGCATGGGCATCCGCACGGTCATCGCCCACTCGACCGGCCGACGCCCACTCGTTGCCCGTACGGCCTGGCCGACGAGTCGATCTGCGTGGGCCCCGACGACGCGCGCGGCAGCTACCTCAACATCGCGGCGATCATCTCGGCGGCCGTGCTCACCGACAGCGAGGCGATCCACCCCGGCTACGGCTTCCTGGCCGAGAACCCGTCCTTCGCCGACATCTGCCGGGCCTGCGGCATCACCTTCATCGGCCCGTCGCCGGAGGCCATCCGCCTCATGGGCGACAAGGCCCAGGCGCGCGTCATGGCCAAGCAGGCCGGGGTGCCGGTCGTGCCGGGCAGCGAGGGCTCCGCTCAAGGACGAGGACGAGGCGCATCGGAGCTCGCCGACGCGATCGGCTATCCGGTGATCCTGAAGGCGGCGGCCGGCGGCGGCGGGCGCGGCATGCGCATCGTGCGCAGCCGGACCGCGGTGGCCCAGGCATTCGCCGCCTGCCAGGCCGAGGCCGGCGCGGCCTTCGGCTCCTCGGAGATCTACTGCGAGAAGTTCATCGAGGAGGCGCGGCACGTCGAGGTGCAGGTGCTGGGCGACAAGAACGGCATGCGCGTGCACCTGGGCGAGCGCGACTGCTCGGTGCAGCGCCGCCACCAGAAGCTCGTCGAGGAATCGCCGGCGCCCGTGCTGCCCGCCGAGCCACGCGGCCGGGCCTCGCACAAGGCGGCCCTGGCGGCGGCCGGCGCCGTCAACTACGTGCAGCGCCGGCACCGTCGAGTTCCTGGTCGACCGCGCGCGGCCACTTCTACTTCATCGAGATGAACACGCGCATCCAGGTCGAGCACCCGGTCACCGAGATGATCACCGGCATCGACCTGATCCGCGAGCAGATCCGCGATCGCCGCCGGCGAGCCGCTCGGCTACCGCCAGGACGCGTCGCGCTTCAGCGGGCACGCGATCGAGTGCCGGATCAACGCCGAGGATCCCGTGCACCTTCGCGCCCAGCGCGGGGCGCGTCACCGCGTGGCTCCCCCGGCGGCTTCGGCGTGCGGGTGGACAGCCACCTGATGGCGCCGTACGTCGGTGCCGCCGTTCTACGACTCGCTGCTGGCCAAGATCATCGTGCACGGCCGGGACCGCGCCGGAGGCCATCGCGCGCATGCGGCGGGCGCTGGCCGAGACGGTCGTCGAGGGCGTGAAGACCACGATCCCGTTCCATCTCCGGGTGCTGTCGCGATCCCGCGTTCGTCGAGGGCGGCTTCACGAGCGTCGACGGCGCCCGCCTCGCCAAAGGCTAGGTGATCCCGTCGCTCTACGTCGTGCTGGACCGCGCCGCGGCCCGCGGGCGCGACCTCGTCGAGCTCTCGGCGCTGGCCCTCGCCGGCGGCAGCCGCATGATCCAGCTGCGCGAGAAGGAGTGGCCGTCGGGCCGGCTCCTGCCGCTGGCCGAGAAGCTTCGCGCGGCCTGCGCCGCGGTCGGCGCCACGTTCATCGTCAACGATCGGGTGGATCTGGCCCTGGCCGATAACGGCGCCGACGGCGTGCACCCGCGGTCAGGACGACCTGCCGGCCTCGGGCCGCGCGGCCGCTGCTGCCGGCCCGGCATGATCCTGGGATCTCCACCCACAGCGTCGAGCAGGCGCGCGCCGCCCAGGCCGACGGCGCGGACTACGTCGCCGTGGGCTCGATGTTCGCGACGACGAGCAAGGCCGACTTCCAGCTGGTCGGGCCCAGGCCTCATGCGGAAACTCCGGGGCGAGATCCGCGTTCCCCTGGTAGGGATCGGCGGCATCACGCCCGACAACGTGTCCGAGCGTGATCCACGGGCGGGCGCTGACGGCGTCGCCGTCATCTCGGCGGTGCGTGCGCGGCGACGGACCCGCAAGGCGGCGCCGCGCGCTTCTCAGCGCAGATCCGGGCCGCGCGGGACTTGACCCCGGCCCGGCGCGACGCTATAGATTGGCGACGCGCTAACCCCGTGATTTTAACGACCAAGGAGGCATTCATGAGTTCTCACTTCATCCGCGGCGTCCTGGTTCTCTGCCTGGCGCTCGCCGTGGCTTCGTCCCGGCGGCCTCCCAGTGGACGCCCAGGGCAAAGGCACGGTCAAGATCGCAACCCAGAGCCCGCTCTCGGGCGGCCAGGCCGCACTCGGTGAGGGCATCAAGCTTCGGCACGCAGCTGGCCGTCGAGAAGTTCAAGGGCAACCTCGAGAAGGCCGGCTGGAAGGTCGAGCTGGTGCCGTTCGACGACCAGGCCAAGCCCGACGTCGGCGTGGCCAACGCCAAGAACATCATCGCCGACAAGCGACATTCTCGGCGTCATCGGCCACCTCAACTCCGGGCGTGGCCATCCCGTCGTCCGAGGTCTACAAGGAAGTCAACCTCACGATGATCTCGCCGGCCAACACCAACCCCACCGTGACGGACCGCGGCTACGCCAACGTCTATCGCGTGTGCGGGCGCGACGACGTGCAGGGCGTGGTCGGCTCCGAGTTCGCGCACAGCGCGCTCAAGAGCAAGACGCGCCTACGTCATCCACGACAAGACCACCTATGGGCAGGGTGTCGCGGAGTTCTTCAAGGCCGACGCCGAGAAGAAGGGCATCAAGGTCGTCGGATTCGAGGGCACGGAGGAGAAGTCGAACTTCGATCCGATCATCACTCCCATTAAAGCCAAGAACCCCGACCTCATCTACTTCGGCGGGATCTACGAGCAGGCGGCGCCGTTCTTCAAGGCCGCGCGCGAGAAGGGCATCAAGGCCAAGTTCCTCGGGCCCGATGGTCTCGACTCGTCCGACCTGACGAAGATCGCCGGCAAGACGGTGGTCGGCATGCACTACACCTCGGTGGCCGGCCCGGTGTCGGTGCTATCCGCAGGCCAAGCCAGTTCGCCGACGAGTACAAGAAGAAGTTCGGCAAGAACCCCGAGCCGTTCGCGGCCGCAGGCCTACGACGCCACCGCCATCCTGCTCAAGGCCATCGAGGCCTCCGCCAAGGGCGGCAAGGCGCCGACGCGCGACTCCGTCACCGCCGCCGTCCGCGACGTCAAGCACACCGGGATCACCGGCACCGATGGAGTTCGACGCCAAGGGCGACCCCAAGAAGGCGCTCTACTTCGTGCTCCAGGTCGCCAGCGACAACCCGGAGAAGTGGGGCGACAACAAGGAAGTGAAGCGGCTGACCATCGCGCGCGCCGGCGGCCAAGAAGTAGCTCGCGTCCGGGAGGGTGAGGGCGGCGAGCCGGGCCCGGCCCTCACCCTCCCTCCCTAACCCTCCCTCATCCGACCGCTTTAGGCGATAGTCCCGTCATGGACTTCGAGCTGCTGGTCGGCATCTTCCCCAGGTCCTCCTCGACGGTCTCATCCTCGGCTTCATGTACGCGCTCATCGCGCTCGGTTACACGATGGTGTACGGCGTGCTCGAGTTCATCAACTTCGCGCACTCCGAGATCTTCGTGGTGGGCGCGTTCGTGGGCGTCGAGATCTTGTCTCGGCGCAGTCGGCCGGGTGGCTCGAGCGGGTGCCCTGGTCGCTGCGTGCTCGTCGCGTCCTGGTGGCCGGCGCGGTGGTCAGCGGCCCTGCTGGCGGTGACGATCGAGCGCGTGGCCTACCGGCCGCTGCGCGCACGGCGCCCGCCTGATCCCGCTGATCTCGGCGATCGGCGTGTCGTTCTTCCTGCAGGACGCCGTGCGCGCTCGTCGAGTCGATCTGGCGCAACGCCTTCAACCTGGTCTATCCGCCGATGGACGTGCTGAACGAGCGCTACGAGCTCACCTCCACCATCGACGTGTCGATGAAGTCGCTGGTGGTCATCGTCGCCGCGCTGCTGATGCTGTGGGGCTGCACGCGCTGGTGAATCGCACCAAGATCGGCACGGCGATCCGCGCGGTGGCCGAGGACCAGGCGGCGGCCAGCCTGATGGGCATCAACGTCAACCGGATCATCTCGCTCACCTTCCTGATCGGCGGGGCGATGGGCGGCGCCGCCGGCGTGCTGTTCGGCGTGCAGTACGGGCTGATCAACCCTTACACCGGCTTCATTCCCGGGCTGAAGGCCTTCACCGCGGCGGTGCTGGGCGGCATCGGCAACATTCCCGGGCGCGATGGTCGGCGGCCTCGTGCTCGGCCTGCTCGAGGCCTTCGCCGCCTCCTACATGTCGCTGCTGACCGGCGGCGCCTTCGGGGCCGAGTACAAGGACATCTTCGCGTTCTCGGTCCTCATCCTGATCCTGATCTTCCGGCCCAAGGGCCTGCTCGGCGAAGTGGTCCGCGAGCGGCGCATGATCGCCGCCCTGGCGGCACAGCGGCGGCGGTGGCGTTCTCGACGCATGCTGGTCTCGATCTTCCCGCGCTCGATCCTGGCCTTCCTGGCGTTCCAGGCCTCGCTGCTGTACGTCTACGTCGCGCGCATCCCCAGCTGGCTGCGCGCGAGCCTGCTCGGCATCGCGCTGCTGGTGCTCATGCCGCTCATCGGCCTCTCGAACGGCTACTACCTGGAAGTCGCCACCCAGGTCGGCATCTTCGTGGCGCTGGCGCTGGGACTGAACATCGTCGTCGGCCTGGCCGGTCTGCTCGATCTGGGCTACGTGGCCTTCTTCGCCGTCGGCGCTCTATTCCTGGGCGATCGTCGGCTCGCCGCACGCCAACCTGATCTTCGGCGGCGGCTTCCCGCTGGCGCCCAATCTGGTTCTATCCGTTCTTGCTGGTGGGACTCTGACCGCGGCCGGGACCGGCGTGCTGCTCGGTCTGCCGGTGCTACGGCTGCGGGGCGACTACCTGGCCATCGTCACGCTCGGCTTCGGCGAGGTCGATCCGCGTCCTGGCCAACAACCTCGACAAGCCCATCAACTTCACCAACGGCCCCAAGGGCATCACGCCGATCGGCCGCCCGCCCGGTTCCGCTTCGGCGCTGCCCTACGCGGAGACGTTCTACTTCCTGGTGCTCGCTGATCGTGGGCGTGGTGATCCTCGTCAACCGGCGGCTGGAGGACTCCCACATCGGGCGCGCCTGGGAGGCGATCCGGGAGGACGAGCTGGCCGCCCAGGCCATGGGCGTGCCGCTGGTGCGCTCCAAGCTCCTGGCCTTCGCCTGCGGGGCGTCGTTCGCCGGCGTGATGGGCGTCGTCTTCGCGGCCAAGCAGGTGTTCATCAACCCGGAGTCCTTCACGTTCCTGGAATCGATCGGCGTGCTGGCCATGGTGATCCTGGGCGGCATGGGCTCGATCCCCGGCGCCGTGCTGGGCGCCACCGTCGTCACCGTGCTGAATCTCCAGGTGCTCAAGGGGCTGTCGCTCTGGCTGAACGAGCTGAAGAACGCCGGCGTGACCGTGCTCGGGCTACAGCCTGGCCAACCTGCCGACCCAGCTCGAGCCGGCGAAGTACGAGCGCATGGTCTTCGGCGTCATCCTGGTGCTGATGATGATCTTCCGGCCCCAGGGCATCTTCCCGGCCCGCCGCGCGCGCGAGCGCGAGCTGAGCCGAAGATCGTGAGCGCGCTCTTCGAGGCCGCGCGAGCGTCACCAAGCGCTTCGGCGGCCTGCATCGCCGTCAACCGCGTGGACTACGCGCTCGAGCGCGGCATCTCCTCGATCATCGGCCCCAACGGCGCGGGCAAGACGACGCTGTTCAACGTGTTCACCGGGCTCTACACGCCCGACGGCGGCACGGTGACCTTCCGCGGCCACTCGCTGGTCGGTCTCCGGCCCGATCAGATCACCGCGCTCGGCGTGTGCCGCACGTTCCAGAACATCCGGCTCTTCGCCAACATGACGGCGATCGAGAACGTGCTGGTCGGCATGCACGCCCGCGTGCCGCTCGGCCTCTGGGACGCGCTCACCCACCGGCCCGCGCTTCCACGAGGTGGAGCGCGGGCTCTGGCGCGCGGGCCGCGCGAGCTGCTGGAGCGCGTGGGCCTGCGCCGCCAAGGCCAACGAGATGGCCCGCAACCTGCCGTACGGCGATCAGCGCCGGCTGGAGCTGGCCCGCGCGCTGGCCTCCGAGCCCGCGCTGCTGCTGCTCGACGAGCCCACCGCCGGCATGACCCAGGGCGAGGCCGGTCACCTCATGGTCCTGCTGCGCCGGCTGGTCGGCGATCTCGGATCTGGCCATCCTGCTGATCGAGCACAACATGCGCGTCGTGATGGAAGTGTCCGACCGCGTGACCGTCGCTGGACCACGGCGAGAAGATCGCCGAGGGGCTGCCCCGCCAGGTCCAGGAGCGACCCGCGCGTCATCGAGGCGTACCTCGGCCGGCGCGGCGCCTCGCGGAGCCGCCAGTGCTGCGTCTTGACGGCCTCGACGTCTACTACGGCGCAGATCCGCGCGCCTGAAGGGCGTCTCGCTGGAGGTGCGTAGCGCGGCGAGATCGTGGCGCTGCTCGGCAACAACGGCGCCGGCAAGACGACCACGCTCAAGACGATCTCCGGGCTGCTCGCCGCCGCGGCAGGGCTACGATCCACCTCGAGGGTCGCCTGCTCACCGGCACCGCGCCGCCACGCCGTGGTGGGCCGCGGCATCGGCCACGTGCCGGAGGGCCGGCGGATCTTCAACCGCCTGACCGTGCCGCGAGAACCTCATGATGGGCGCGTTCCTGCGCACCGACGGCGGCATCGCCGCCGACCTGCAGCGCGTGTTCACGCTGTTCCCGCGCCTGCGAGGAGCGCATCACCCAGGTGGCCGGCACGCTGTCGGGCGGCGAGCAGCAGATGCTGGCCATCGGCCGCGCGCTCATGGCGACGCCCGCGGCTGCTGCTGCTCGACGAGCCGTCGATGGGGCTGGCGCCCGTGCTGGTCGAGCAGATCTTCGACACGATCGGCGCGGTCAACCGTCAGGGCACGACCATCCTGCTCGTCGAGCAGAACGCCGCGATGGCGCTGAGCATCGCCCACCGCGGCTACGTGCTGGAGACCGGGCAGCGTCGTGCTCGTCGGGCACCGCCGCCGAGCTGAGCGAGAACGCCGAAGTCCGCCGCGCGTACCTGGGCGAGTAGACCGCTCACAGAGGAGCCGCCATGCGAAGCGAGGGAGCGACCTTCGAGCAGCACAAGATCGGCGACGTGCACCGCACGCTGGCCCGCACGGTGTCCGAGACCGACATCGTCAACTTCGTGAACCCAGTGCGGCTTCACCGAGCCGCTGTTCATGGACATGGAGTACGTCAAGCGCGAGTCGGTCTTCGGCCGCCGGGCCGCGCCCGGCGCCCTGACCTTCGCGCTCAGCGAAGGCCTGATCATGCAGACCGGGCTCATCCACGGCACCGGCATGGCGTTCCTCGGCGGCTCCATGAAGATCGTAGCGCCGGTGCTCGAAGGGCGACACGATCCGCGTCGAGGTCGAGGTCAGCGACAAGCGCGAGACGAAAAAGACGGACCGCGGGATCGTCACGTACGTGCATCGCATCCTGAATCAGCGCGACGAGGTGGTGCTGGAGGCGACCATCCAGCGGATGATCCGGCGGACGGCGCGAAGTAGGAGGTCGCGTCGAGCGCAGGGCGGCTACAATCGAGCCGTGAACCACCCCACGAAGGCCGGATCGCCCAGCTCAGCATCTCCCCGGGGTGTGCCGAAGCTCGCCGTGCCCGAGGCGCGCGTGACCAGTCTCGGCCTGGAGGGCGACGCCCACCACAACACGAAGCACCACGGCGGGCCGGAGCGCGCCGTGTGCCTGCTTCTCGCTGGAGATGATCGACGCACTGGCCGGCCGAAGGGCACGCGATAGAGCCGGGGACGATCGGCGAGAACGTCACCGTCGAGGGGCTCGACTGGAATCTGGTGACGCCGGGGACCCGGCTGCGGCTCGGTGAGCGCGTCGTGCTGGAGGTCACCCGCTACACGACGCCGTGCTTCAAGATCGCGCCTGTGTTTCTCGGGCGCGACTCCGGGCGCGTCTCGCAGAAGCACCACCCGGGCTGGAGCCGGGTCTACACGCGTGTCCTCGTGGAAGGCGCGCTTCGCGCCGGCGATCCCATCCAGCTCCTGGGGAAGCGCGAGGCCGCCGAGGTCGGCGCCGCCAGCTCGTGATCCGCACGGCCGACGTCGTCATCGTCGGCGGGGGCGTGACCGGGCGTCTCGATCGCGTTCTCCCTGGCCGGGCGCGGCGTCCGCAACATCCTGGTGCTCGAGCGGCGGTTTCTCGCCTCCGGCGGCACCGGCCGCTCGGTCGGCATCGTGCGCCAGCTCTACCCCACCACCGAGACCACGCAGATGGTCGTCCGCTCCCTGCGCGTCTTTCAGCAGTTTCGCGAGGTGACGGGCGGCGACGCCAGCTACGTGGCGTGCGGCTGCCTCATCGGCGTGGCGCCCTCGATGCGGGCGACGCTAGAGACGACGGTGGCGCGCCAGCGCGCGCTCGGCGTGAAGGCCGAGATCCTGACGCCGGCCGACGTCGCGCGTGTCGAGCCGCGTATCGATCCTGCCGGGCTCGGCGCCGTGCTGTGGGAGCCGGAGTCCGGGTACGGCGACCCTACCGCAGTGACGCTGGGCTACGCCGACGCGGCCCGGCGGGCCGGCGTGACGATCGAACAAGGCGTGGAGGTGACCGCGATCGAGCGCCAGGGCGATCGGGTGGTCGGCGTGACGACGTCGGCCGGCGACCGTGTGATCGCGCCGGCGGTCGTCATCGCAAGCGGACTGTGGTCACCCGCGGTGGCGCGGATGGCCGGTGTGACGCTGCCGATCATCATTGGCCGCCATCCGGTCTTCGTCGTGGAGCGCGACGCCGGCGTCCGGCCCGCCGCACGTCGTCTATCTCGACCTGGCCGGCGGGGCCTACGTGCGTCCCGAGACGGGCGGGCTCACGCTGACCGGCTCACTGACCGACGACGAGACGCAGCACCCGATGGACCCCGAGGCGCTGGGCGGCGACGTGGGCGGCGACGAGGCGGCGCTGACGCTGGAGCGGACGGCGCGCTCGGTGCCGCGGCTGGCGGAGGGAACGTTCCGCGCGCGGCTGGGCGGGCGCCTTCGACATCACACCGGACTGGATGCCGATCCTCGATCGGGCACCCGTCGACGGCCTGTGGGTGGCCGCCGGCATGAGCGGCCACGGCTTCAAGCTGTCGCCCGCCGTCGGCGAGATGATGGCGGCGCTGATGACCGGCGCCGAGCCGCCGGTGAGCCCGACGCCGTTCCGTCTCGGGCCGGTTCGCCGCCGCGCCGCCGGCGGCACGTTCGTCGCCTCGTATCTGTCGTGACGTCTCGGACCACGACTGACCCGTGACGCCGTCCGTCGCGGTCGTCCTCGTCACCTACTACGGGACCCGGTACCTCGAGCGGCTGTGGGCGAGCCTGCAAGCCCAGGCCTATCCGCGTGACCGCTGGCGTCTGATCGTCGTCGAGAACGGCCCTGACGGCAGCGCCGCGTGCGTGGCTTCAGCGAGCGCGCCCGGCGCCCGCGTGCTGGTGCCCGGCGGCAACACGGGCTACGCGGGCGGCAACGCGCTCGGCATGCAGGAGGCGCTGGCCGCCGGCGTGGACTACGTCGTCGTCGTCACCCAGGACACGGATCTGGCACCCGACGTTCTCCGCGCCCTGGTCGACGTCGCCGAGCGTCATCCGACCGCCGGCGCCGTGCAGCCCAAGCTGATGCGCCGCGAGCCCGACGGTCGCGCGGTGATCCACTCGCGCGGCAACGAGCTGCACTACCTGGGCGTGGGGTTCGTCGGCGGCGACGGCGAGCCCGATCGCGCGCTCGCCGAGGCGCCCATCGCCTACGCGAGCGGCGCCGGCGTGCTCTACCGGGCGCGCGCGCTGCGCGAGGTCGGGCTCTTCGATCCGGCGCTGTTCATGTATCACGAGGATTCCGACCTCGGCTGGCGGCTCCGGCTGGCCGGCTGGGAGAGCGTGCTGGCGCCGGCGGCGGTGATCTATCACGACTACGACTTCACCCGCACCGCCGCGAAGTTTCTACTGGGTCGAGCGCAACCGCCTGATCAACGTGCTGACGCACTATCGCGCGGCGACCCTCGCGCTGCTGGCGCCCGCGCTGCTCGCCTTCGAACCGGTGAGCGTGCTGTACGCCGCGCGCAGCGGGTGGCTCGGTCAGCGCCTGCGGGTCTACGGCTTCTTCCTGCGGCCGGCCAGCTGGCGCTATCTGCGGGCCAAGCGGCGCGCGGTCCAGACGCTGCGCCGGCGACGGCGACCGCGACCTGCTCCCGCTCCTGGCCTCGCGATTCCGGTTCGGGCCCGTGGCCACGCCGGCCGTGCGCTGCGTCCTCGATCCCGTGTTCGCCGCCTACTGGAGCGTGGTCAGCCGGCTGATCGCCTGGTGAGCGCCGGCGCGCCGGCCAGCGCCAGATGCTCGCGCTCGAGCGCCGCCGCGCTCACGGCGGGCGCATAACGCTCAGCCGCGAAGCGTCGGGCGCTCTCGCCCAGCCGATCGCGCTCGGCCGGGTCGCGAAGCAGCCGCGTCACGGCCGCCGCAAAATCCGCGGGCGTAGTCCGCGACCAGCAGGTGCTGGCCGGGCGCGGCACCGATGCCGTCATTGCCGATGGTGGTCGTCACGACGGACAGCCGGCGGCCAGCGCGTCGATGCGTCTTGCCGGCGATGCCGCCGGCAATCCGCAGCGGCGCCACGAACACCGTCGCGCGCGCGTAGAGCGGCTCGAGCGATTCGACGAAGCCGGTGACGTCGGTCCCGGCGGCGCGGCCAGGCGCTGGATCTCGGCGGGCGGCCCCGCTCCCGCGATCGTGAAGCGGACCTCCCGACCTCGGCGCGCACCCGCGGCAGGATCTCGCCGTGGAACCACCGCACCGCGTCCACGTTGGCGTCGCGGATGCATCGCACCGACGAACAGCAGCTCGGCCGGCGCCCGGGCCACGCGCGCGGCGCGCGTCAGGTCGAGGCCGCAGGGGAGCGGCAACACGCCCACCGAGAGCGCAGGGTCGCCGGCGAGCAGGGTGCGGCGGTCGTGCTCGGACATCGTGAGGATGCGGTCGAACTTCCGGCAGATACGGGCTTGGAGTCGGCCGATGGCCCGCCAGTAGAGCCAGGCGCCCAGTCGCGGTCCGGCACGGCGGGCCAGACTGCAGCCGATGGAGCGCCGGTCGGGCGAGTTCGTCGATGGCGACCGCGACCTTGGGCACCGGTAGAGGCGCGATCGATGGCGAGACCGGTCTCCAGATACTTCGACGTGAAGAAGGTCGAAGCCGCCCGCGCGGAGCAGCCGGTTGGCGGCGCGGCCCAGCCGAGCGTAAGAGGCGGCGATGCGCGCGGTCGCCCCGGAGCCGGACGGCCGGCCGAACTCCTGCAGGTGCAGTCCGGCCAGGCGTGGCGCCAGCCGCCCGCGCGTCTTCCCGCTCGCGCCGGCTCCACCCGGCACAGCAAGGTCACCCGGTGGCGCTCGGCGGTCCAGCCGATCCACTGGGCCAGCGCGCGCCCGCCCGCGTGCGGCGGCGTCGGTGTTTCGGCAGGAAGGGCTGACCCAGAGAATGTTCATCCGTATGGATCGCGGGCCGTACCTTACTATAATTAACAGAACACCCATGAAAGTCGTGCTTCTCGCCGGAGGTCTGGGCACGCGTCTGCGCGGGGAGACGGAGTTCCGCCCCAAGCCCATGGTGGCCATCGGCACCCGCCCGATCCTCTGGCACATCATGAAGACCTACGCCCACTACGGCCACAGCGACTTCGTGATCTGCCTCGGGCTACAAGGGCGACGTCATCCGCGACTACTTCCTCAACTACGAGGTCCGGCACCGCGGCGGTGACGCGTCACCCTCGGCACCGGGGCCCTCGAGGTCCACGACGACCACGCCGAGGCCGGCTGGCGCGTCACCCTGGCCGACACCGGGGAGGAGACGCGCGACCGGCGGTCGCTCTGGGCCGGGTGACCCGCTACCTCGGGGCGCGAGCGCTTCATGGTGACCTACGGCGACGGCGTGGCCGACCTCGACATCAATCGCTCTGGCGGCCTTCCACCAGTCGCACGGCAAGCTGGCCACGCTCACCGCGGTGCGGCCCTCCTCGCGCTTCGGCGAGGTGGTGATCGACAACGACCTGGTCCAGGTCGTTCCAGGAGAAGCCGCAGGTGCAGGGCGGCTGGATCAACGGCGGCTTCTTCGTGTTCGAGCCGGGCGTGATGGATCTCGTCGACGGCGACGACGAGAGCCTGGAGCAGTCGCTCCTGGTCAAGCTCACGAGCCTCAAGCAGCTCTGCGGTGTACCAGCACTACGGCTTCTGGCAGTGCATGGACACGCCCGCGCGAGATGGATCTGCTCAACGAGATGTGGCGGCAGGACAAGGCCGCCTGGGCCGTCTGGCGGTGAGCGATGGTCACGCGTGAGTTCTGGCGTGGGCCAGCCGGTGTTCGTCACCGGACACACCGGCTTCAAGGGCGGCTGGCTGACCACGTGGCTCACCGACATGGGCGCCCGCGTGTCCGGGCTACGCGCTGAGCCCGCACACCCAGCCCTCGTACTTCATCCGCTGTGGCTCGCCCGATCGGGTGACCATCCACATCGCCGACATCCGTGACGCCGCGACGCTGCAGAGCGGCGCTGGCGGCAGCCCGGCCTCGCATCGTCTTCCACCTGGCCGCCCAGCCGATCGTCCGACTCTCCTACCGCGCGCCGCTGCGAGACGATCGCGGTCAACGTGACGTGCGGCACCGCGAACCTGCTGGAGGCGTGCGCGCACACGCCCTCGGTCGAGGCGCGGTCGTGGTGATCACCAGCGACAAGTGCTACGAGAACCGTGAGCGCGAGGAAGGCTATCGCGAGGACGAGGCGCTCGGCGGCCACGATCCCTACAGCGCCAGCAAGCGCGGCCGCCGAGCTGGTGGCCGACGCCTACCGTCGCTCGTTCTTCGCCGACGTCCGGACCGTGCATGCGCCACCGTGCGGGCCGGCAACGTGATCGGCGGCGGCGACTGGGCGGAGGACTCGGCTGGTGCCCGACGCGATCCGCGCCTGGTGCGCGGCGAGGCCATCCGGCGTGCGCAATCCGGCCGCGATCCGCCCGTGGCAGCACGCGCTGGAGCCGCTGCGCGGCTATCTGGCGCTGGCCGAGCGGCTCTGCACCGAGGGCCGCGCGTGGTCGGGGCCCGTGGAACTTCGGCCCGCGCGACGAGGACACGGTGCCGGTGTCGACGCTGGTCGGTCTGATCGCCGGGCCTGGGAGGGCGGACGCTGGGAGGCCAAGCCCGAGGGCGACGCGCCGCACGAGGCCACGCTCGCTGCGCACTGGACTGGACCAAGGCGCCGCACGCGCCTGGGCGTGGCAGCCGGTCCTGGCGCTGAAGGACACGGTGGGGCTGACCGTGGCCTGGTACCGCGCGGCGGTCGCCGGTGGCGACCGCTCGATGTACGACCTGAGCGTCGAGCAGATCCGGGACTACGAGAAGCGGGCGCGCCTCGCGCGGTAGCGGTGACCGGTCTCACCTGCCTCGGCTGCGCGGCCTCCTCTCTCGACCCCGTCCTCGACCTGAGGCCCAGCCGCTGGCCAACGCGTTCCTGCGTCCCGAGGACGCCGGCGGCGCCCGAGCCGCGCCTCCCGCTCGCCGTCGCCTACTGTACGCAGGTGCCACCTGGTGCAGCTCACCACGCTGGCGCCGCCGGCGGCGATGTTCGAGGAATATCTCTACGCTCCACGTCGTACTCCGACCACTTCATGGCGCACGCCGAGGCCATGGCCGCGTCCTTCACCGGAACGCTTCGCGCTCGGACTCCGCCAGTCGCGTGCTCGAGATCGCGAGCAACGACGGCTACCTGCTCAGGTTCTTCCTCGGCCGAGCGATCCCGGTGCTGGGCGTGGAGCCCGCGACGCAACATCGCCGCGGTGGCCCAGGCGCGCGGCGATCCCCACCCTCAACCGCTTCTTCGGTCCGGAGGTCGTCGCCGATATCGTCGGTGAGTTCAGGCGGGCTGACGTCCGTGATCGGGAAACAACGTGTCGCCCACGTCCCCGCGATCAATGACTTCTTCGCCGCCGTCGCGGCCTGCCTGGCCCCGGCGGCGGCGGCGATCTTCGAGTTCCCGTATCTCGGCGAGATGCTGGAGCGCACGGCCGTTCGATACACGGTCTACCACGAGCACGTCTTCTACTACTCGCCTGCGGCGGTCGCCGGGCTGGGCGTGCAGGCGCCGGTCTCGAGGTCTTCGACGTCGAGCCGCAGCCGGTCCACGGTGGCTCGCTCCGCGTGTTCTTCCAGCACCGCCGGCGCCCGGCCCTCGCTCCCGCCGTCGCGCACCTGGCACGCCGCCGAGACGGCCGCGGCCTCACCGGGCGTGCGCGCGCTACGCCGGGTTCCAGGCACAGGTGACGCGCTTCACGACGGAGCTCGTGGCTCGACTGCGGGCGCTGCGCCGGGAGGGCCGGCGGCTGGCCGCCTACGGCGCGCCGGCCAAGGGCACTGCGTGCTGCTGAACGCCTGCGGCGTCGACACCAACACTGCTCGACTTCACCGTGGACCGCAGCCCGCACAAGCAAGGCCGCCTGGTGCCGGGCGTGCGCTGCCGATCCGGCCGCCTCGAGGATCTGCTGCGCGAGATGCCCGACGTCACGCCAGCTGCTGCCGTGGAATCTCGCCGACGAGATCGTCGCGCAGCAGGCCGAGTACCTCGCCAAAGGGCGGAGCTTTCCTGGTGCCCGGGCTGCCACCCGCGACTGGTCGGCGCCGGGGCTCATCCGTAGCTTGCCCACCTGCAACCTCTGCGGCTTCCCGGTGCTGCGGCTGCATCCGGGATCGGCGGGCCGCGGCGCCCTGCGATGTCTCTCCACGTTCCGCCACCGCGCGATGGGCGCGTGCTGGGCCGCCTCGCCTCGGCCGGACCGCCGCCGTGTACGAGCGCTATCGTCGCGCGGCGCCCTCTGCCGATATCTGCGCCGCCAGTTCGCGCGGGTGACCGTCTCCGAGCTCTGGGACGGCGTCGCGCCCGGCGACTTCCACCGCGGCGTGCAGTGCCAGGACGTGCAGAGGCTCACCCACCGCCGACGGCGCCTTCGACCTGGTGACCAGCACCGAGGTCTTCGAGCACGTCCCCGATGACCGCCGGGCCTTCGCCGAGGTGCACCGCGTGCTCCGCCCGCGGCGGCCTGCTCGTCTTCACGGTCCCGCTGATGGACGCCGGTGCCACGCTGGAGCGCGCCGAGATCCGCTACGGTCGCATCGTGCACCTGGTCAGCCGGAGTATCACGGCGATCGCCTCCGCGGCCGGCGCGGCGTTCTGGCCTTCCGCACGTACGGCCCGACATCTGGACCGCCTGCGCGCGCCGCCGGCTTCGACGCGGGCCTGCGAGCGCATCGTCGAGCCCGCCGCACGCGATCGCCGACGGCCGGGTGCTCGTGGGTCGGAAGGCCCGTGACCACCGTCGCGCGCAACATCGCGGCCAACGCGGCGGGGGCCGGGCTGAGCTTCCTCGTCGTTCCTCCTCGCCGTTCTGCTCTACCTGCGCTTGCTCGGCGCCGAGGCCTACGGGCTCGTCGGGCTCTTCACCACCGTGATGGTGGCGGCCGCCGCGCTCGATCTCGGCCTCGGCGCCACCGCTCAACCGCGAGGTCGCGCGGCTGACTGCCCGCGAGGGCCGGACGGGCGGATACCGCGGACGTCGCCGCCACCCTGCAGGCGCGCCTGCTGGGTGGTCGGCGTCATCACGGGCGGACTCTTCGCCCTGGAGCGCCGGCGATTGCCACGCGCTGGCTGAACTTCTCGCCGCTGTCGGCGGGCGAGGTCCGCGGCGCGCTGGCCTCATGGGAATCGCGCTGCTCCGCCGTGATCGTGCGGGGCGTCTACCTCGCGCGGCCCTCAACGGTCTGCAGCGCCAGGCGCTGGCCAACTCTGCTGCAGACCGGTGGCACGACGACGCGGGCGGCTCGTCTCCGTCGCCGCGTTGCTGCCTCGTCGCGCCCACGGTGCGCGTCTTCTTCGTCGTGCGAGACGGCGCTGCTGCTGGCCGAGGCGATCATCCTCGGCATCGCATTCCGGCGCTGCTTGCCGGCCGCCGCGCCGCCGGGGCGCGTGCTGCACTGGGCCTGCCTCCGTCCGCTGCTGCGATTCAGCGGCGGCATGGCCGGCACCATGCTGCTGGCCATACGCTGAACTCACTGGACCAGGTGATCCTGAGCGCGATCCTTCCGCTCGCCGAGTTCGGCTACTACACGCTCGCCGTCGGCGTCGCCGCCACGCTCGGGCTGGTCGTGACGCCGGTGACCACCGCCGTACCCGCGCTTCAGCCAGCTGGTCGAGCGCGCGCCCCGCGACGTCTCGGCCGAGTATCACTTCTTCTCGCAGCTCGTCGCCGTGCTGGTGCTGCCGCTGGGCGCGATCCTGATCTTCTTTCCCGCCGACGTGCTGGCGCTGTGGACGCGCAATCCCGACGTCGTCAGCCACGCCGCGACCGTCCTGAGCCTGCGCGCCATCGGCACCGTGCTGAACGCGCTCATGCACGTCCTCACGTGGTCCAGCTCGCCTTCGGCTGGTCGAGCCTCGCGCGCCTGGGCCAGACGCCATCGCGGTGGTGATCATGGTGCCGGCCACCATCGCGCTCAGCCGCACCTGGGGCGGCGTCGGCGCCGCGCTCGCCTGGATCGGTCTCAACCTCGGCATGCTCGGCGCGCGATGACGCTGATGCACCGGCGCGTGCTGCGCGGCGAGCTGGCGGGCTGGTACGCGCGCGCTGCTCTCCGCCCGCGCTGGCGGTCGCGCTGGTGGCCGGGACGGCGCGGGCCGGTCATGCCCGACGGGCTCTGCGGCGCCGGTGCGCGCCTGGCGTGGCTCGCCGCGACGGCGGCGCTCCGGCGGCGGCCGCGCTGGCGGCGGCGCCCACGGTGCGGCGACGGATGGTCGCGGCCGTCCGGCCGGCCTGAGGCGCGATGACCGCCAGCTGCCGCGTGTCGATCGGCATGCCGGCGTACAACCGGGCAGCCGACCATCGCGCGCGATCATCGAGTCCGTTCTCGACCAGACGTTCGCCGACTCCGAGGCGTCATCATCTCCGACAACGCGTCCACCGACGACACCGAGGCGGATCTGTGCCGCACGATACGCCGCGGCCGATCCATCGGATCGGTACGCCGGCACCACGGGCCGATCGGCGGCTTTCCCTAACTTCCGCTTCGTGCTCGACAGCCGCCCGCGCGCTCCTACTTCATGTGGCTGCCGCCCGACGACTACGCGCTGCCGCGCCTGCTCGAGCGCGTGGTGGCCGTGCTCGACGCCCACCCCGACGTCGCGTGCTGCGTGCCGCAGATCGAGTTTCATCGGACGACGACGGTGCGCTGGCCGGCGGAGGGAACATTCGCCCTCGTGGGGCACGCTGAGCGAGAACCTGCACCGCTTACCTCTGCGACCCGCGGGACAACTCGCGCTTCTACGGACTCCACCATCGACGGCGGCGCTGCGCCGTGTCCTGCCGACCTCGGGCTATCACGCCTTCGACTGGACCGTGTCGGTGGGGACGCTGCTGACCGGCAAGCACCTGGGAGCTCGACGAAGAAGTCCTCCTGGTACGGGAGGCCAGCGATCCCGACGCGGTACAACGCGGATGATCGACCAGGCTGTTCTCGACATCCGCCTAGCGCGCATGCTGCCTTGCTGCCGTTCACGCGTGCCGCGCTGTTCGGACCTTCGCGGTGCCGCCGCGGCCCGTCCACGCTGGCCGCGGCTATTCCGGCTGAACCTCGTCTACCACGTCATGTTACTTGCCGAGTATCGGTATCCGCGGTACGGCAACGCTAGCCTACCAACGTCGCGGCCAACGTCGAGCGCGCGCGCGGGCACGCGCTCTGGCGCGGCCTGCGCGGCGCGCGCGCAGGCCCGCGGGCCGCGTATGACGCCGGCCCGCGAGGTGCGTCTGATGTGTGTCGCGCCCGACACGGTCGTTCCGCCGATCAGCGGCTCGGCGGCGCGCACCGTACGGGCTGGCGGCGCGCCTAGCGCCCGCATCTCGGCGAGCGTGAGCTGCGCTGCTTCTCGAGCGGCGCCGGCGCCGCGCACCGGCCCTGCCGGCCTCGACGTCGTCCACATTCCGCCCGAGCACCGAGACTGGCCCGCGCGCGCTATCCGACCGCCGCGTTGCTCGGCCCCGGCTCGGCTACCGATTTCCGACGTCGCCTCGTGGCGGGCATGCGCCGGCTCGTGCAGCTGGCCTCGCCGTTGCTCTACGAGGCGCGCGCGGGCCGGCCTCGGACGCTTCGTCCTCGACGCCCACAACGTCTACCAGGACATGACCCGATTTCCCCCAGGCCTCGCCGCGCGATCGCGTGCTTCCATCGTGCTGACGCGACGCCGCCAGGTGCCCGGGCATGGAAGCCGCGTGCTGGGCGGCGGCTGCGCATCGTCATCTTCTGCTCGAGCGTCGACCGCGATCAGCGCCGAGCGCCTGCGCGCCCGGGATCGCCGCCCGATCGACGATCGTGCCGGAACTGCGTGGACACGCGCGAGTTCGCGCCGCGCTCCGCCGCGGCGTTCGCCAGCGGGGGCCCGGTCGTCTTCATCGGCACCACGCGCTATCCCACCGAACTTCTTCGCCGTGCAGGAGATCTGTCACGATCTGGCACCGGCGCTCCCGATCTCGAGTTCTGGATCGTCGGCGAGCGCCATGCCGCTCCGGCCCGGATACCGGCAACGTGCGCTTCTGGGCCGGGTCGAGAGCGACATCGGCCCCGCTCGCGGCGGCCCGGGTGGCCCCAGCCCCGGTTCGCCACGGCAGCGGCACCGCCTCAGGCTCCTCGAGTACTTCGCGGCCGGTCTGCCCGTCGTGTGCGGCCAAGTCGGCCGAGGGGCTGGACAGTCGTGGACGGCACCCACGTGCGGCTGGGCGGAGACCCGGCGGCCCTCGTGCGCGCGCCGTCCGGGACCTCCACGCGGACGCCCGGATCAGCGCAGCGCTCGGGCGCCTCGGCGCGAGCGCTGGTGGAGGTCCGGTACGACTGGCGGGCATGGTGCCGGGGCTGCTCAGGTCTACGTGGCCCAGGCCCCCACCTGCTGAGAGTGGGAATACGGCCCCGAGGCCCCGCGATGGACGAGATCGAGCGGTTTTCAAGCGAGGTCCGCGCCAACGTCGACCGCCTCCCTGGGCGATGCCGACATGGCAGGCGCTGTCGCGGCGCTGGCTCGCCTGCGAGGTCACGCGCCGCTCGCCACACGCATAACTTTAGCTGGCTCTGGCCGGCCCGTCATCCAGCTGCCACGCAAGACCTTCTCGCCGTCCAGGAGCTCATCTGGCAGGTGCGCCCCGACCTCATCGTCGAGACCGGCATCGCACACGGCGGCTCGCTGATCCACTCGGCCTCGCTGCTTGAGATCCTCCGGCGGCGCAGCATGGTCCCAGAGTGGCGGTCGACGTCGAGATCCGGCTACAACCGCCGCGGATCGAGCGCCATCCTCTGGCCCGGCGGATCCGGCTCATCGAGGACTCGTCGACCGACGAGGCGGTAGGCGGCCGGTGCGCGAGCAGGCCCGCGGCCGGCGCGCCGTGATGGTCGTCACCTCCGATCCAAATCACACGCACGCTCACGTTCTGAAAGAGCTGGCGCTCTCACGCGCCGCTGGTGACCGCGGCAGCGCCATCTGCGGTCGTCTTCGACACGACTGATCGAGGACCCGCGCCGGAGACGCTGTTCGCGGGCGGCCCTGGGGCAAGGGCAACAACCCCAAGACCGTGGGTGAATTTTGAAGACCACCGACCGTTTCGAGATCGACGCTCGCATCCACGGCAAGCTGCTGCTCACGTGCGCACCCGACGGCTATCTGCGGTGCACCGGTGACTGAGCCCGCGCTGCCGCCGATCCTCGTCTTCCAGCCGCACATCGGCGTGGACACCATCAAGCTCGGTGGTGGATGCGCTGCACGCGGGCTGGAGCTCGACGCGGGCGCGATCGCCCAGGCCTTCGAGCAGGGATCGCCCGCTACCTCGGGGCTCGACGCGACCGCCACGTGCTGGCCACTAACACCGGGACTCTCGGCGTCCACCTGGGCTTGCTGGGTTGCCGGCGTGGGACCGGGCGACGAGGTGATCACGCGCTGGCCTTCAACTTCGTGGCCGATCACCAGGCGATCGCGGCCACCGGCGCGCGCTGCCGGCTGTAAGCGATGTCGAGGACGCCACGCTGGGGCTTCGATCCCGACACGGTCGCCGCCCTCGTCGGTCCCCGCACCAAGGCGATCGTGCCGCTGTACCTCGGCGGCGTGACCGGACGGGTCAAGGACCTGTACGCGCTGGCCGAGCGCCATCACCTGCGGATCGTGGAAGACGCCACGCACGCCTTCGGCACGCGGGTCTGATGGGCGGCCGCATCGGCAGCTTCGGGCGACGTGACGTGTTTTTCCTTCGATCCGGTCAAGGTCATCCCCTCGATCGACGGCGGCGCGGTCATCGTCGGCGACAACGGGGACATCGACCGGCTGCGCCACTGGCGCTTCTCGGCATCGACGCCGCGAGACCCTGGCCCGCTACCAGAACGGCCGGGCGTGGGAGCTACGACGTCGTCTCCCAGGGCTTCCGCTACCGCTGACCAACATCAACGCCGCGGTCGGCGTCTCGCAGCTAGCGCGGGTGGACGAGTTCATCGCCAGCCGTCGCGTGGCCTGCCGACTCTACAACGCGCGATTCGCGGGCGTGGACGGCGTGCGCGGCCCGGCCACCGACTTCGAGGACGTCTCGCCGTTCATCTACACGATGCGCGTGCCGGCCGGCCGGCGTGAGCCACTCATCGACCACCTGCGCACGCACGGGATCGCCACCGGCATCCACTTCCTGCTCCGCCCAGGACTTCTCGCTCCTCAAGGGTTGCCGGCGGGGTGATCTCAGCGTCACCGAGCGCGTACGCGCGAGATCATCACCCACCGCTGCACGCTGATGCCGCCGGAGACGGTTGAGCGGGTGGCGGCGGCCATCCAGCGAGTTCTTCGGGGTGGCGTGAGCGACGCGATCGCGCGCTTCACCGTCGAGGACCGACCGGGATGCGAGCGCCCGCTCTCGACGCCGCGCGCACCGGGCCTACGCCGAGCACGGCACCCTGCTGCTGCGTCGTTCGCCAGCTCCAACCGCGGCACCGCCACCCGCTGGACGTGCAGGCGCGGTACTTGACTTCAATCCCGCCGCATCGCCACGACTGGTGGGCGATGAACGAGGCGGGGACTTCCGGCGCTACCATCCCGAGCTGGTCGCCGGCCCAGCCGACGCCTGAGCGTCTATGCTGGCCGCCTGCCGCGCGTGTGCGCGCCCCGGTCCCGAGCTGCTGCACGCCTCGCCGCTCGAGTCAGACGCTGACCTCGGAATCGAAGCTCCCGTCCGGCCGACTCAAGATCCACCTGTGCCCGGCCTGCGCTCACGTGATGAGCGATCAGGGCGGCCTCGACGACTCATCGGCGCCTACGCGGCAGGAGTACGACTCGGCTGCTCGAGTCCACCGAGGCCGACGATCTCTACGACCTCGGCCTGATCGGCAGCCCATCTATCGCTCGCAGGTCCAGCTCGAGAACCTGAGCCGCCTCGGCCAACCTGCCGGCGAAGGGTCGCATCCTCGACTTCGGCTGCGGCAAGGGCGCGTTCCTCGCACGCTTCCAGCAACTGCATCCGGGATGGGAGCTCTCGGGCAGCGACGTCTCCGAGCGCCACCGTGCGTTCGTCGAGCCGCTCACCGGGCCCGGTCGCGCTTTGCGCGTGACGGCGCTCGACCGCGCCGAGCCGCCGGCCGGACCGTACGACCTGATCACCGATGTTCTTCGCTGGCCGAGCACCTCACCGATCCGGCGGCGACGCTGGCCCGGCTGGCCGCGCTCCTGGCGCCGGGCGGGCTGCTGTACCTCACCGTCCCCAACGTGATCGTCAACACGATCGACGCGTTCCTGGCCGATCATCTCTCGCACTTCTCGACGCCGAGCCTGACCGTGCTCCTGCACCGCTGCGGACTCCGGCCCGTCGTCGGTCTCCGAGCATCACCAGCTCGGCCAGATCACGCTGATGGCCGAGCGCGAGCCCGCCTTCGCCGAGCGCCACGCTCGATCGTCTGGGCGGCGACCTGGCGCTCGCCTACGCCGATCTGATCCGGGCCGGCGTCGCGCGGTGGGTCGACTGCGGCGCGCGGCTGGGCGCGTTTCTCGGCGCGCGCCCGGCGTCGCGCGGCGCGCTGGCGGTCTACGGCGCCGGCGTCTTCGGCAGCTTCCTCACGCTCCAGGCCGGCGCCGAGCGCGGCGCGGTCACCTGCTACCTGGATCAGAATCCGTTCAAGGCGCGGCCAGTCGCATCTCGGCCGGCCCGTCGTGCACCCCCGCGAGCTGCCCCCGGACGTCACCGACATCCCTGGTCGGCCTCAACCCCGGGCGCGCGCGGCGATCCTGGCGCAGGCCGGGCTCGAGCGAGCGGTCGGGGCTCCGGTTCTTCTTCCCGTGATCGCCCGCTCGCGCTTGCGCCCGATCGTCGGCGAGCAGGTGCGGCTTCGCCCGTTCCAGGGTCGCGACCTCTCACGCGTGATCACCTGGCGCCGCGACGGCGAGCTGCGGCGCGGCGCGCTGTGGGGCGATGGTGTCTTCGGGCCCCGCGAGGCACGGCGCTGGCTCCGCGCGGTCACCGACCGCGACGGACCCCGGCCGCCTGACCTTCGCGGTGGAGCTGCGCACCAGTGGACGACTGGTCGGCCTCACCAACCTCATCCGGATCGATCGCGGCTCCGGCACCGCCTACTTCGGCGTGGTCATCGGCGAGAAGGACTGCTGGGGCCGCGGGGTGGGCGGCGAGACGCTGCGGCTGATGCTCGAGCGCGCCGCCGCGCTGGGACTGCGCAAGGTGCTGCTGGAGGTGGCCGCCGACAATCCGCGGGCCATCGAGCTCTACCGGCGCGTCGGCTTTCAGACCGAGGGCGTTCTGCGCCGTCAGCTCGTCCGGCCGGAGGGCGCGGTCGACGTGCTGGTCATGGCGTACTTTCTCGAGACGCCATGATCGTCGCGATCAACCAGCCCTGCTATCTGCCCTGGCGCGGGTTCTTCGCGCTCATGAAGGCCGCCGACGTCTTCGTCTTCTACGACGACGTGCAGTTCACTCAACACCAGCCGGAGCTTCTTCGCCCGCGTGCAGCTCAAGACCGCCGCTGGCCGACGCTGGCTCACGGTGCCGGTGCGACAAGAGCGGACGCTTCGGCCAGCGGATCGACGAGACGGAGATCCTGGACGATGGCTGGCCGCGCCGTCACTGCGCGGCCATCCGCGGTCGCGCCTTCCAGGACGCGCCCTTCGCCGCGCGCACAGTCGAGCCGCTGCTTGACCACGCTGACCGGACGTCGCGTGGGGAGCGGCTGGCCGACCTGACCGTAACGACCACGCTGCAGATGGCCGAGCTGCTTCGGCTCTCACGCGCGCGGACGCTGCGAGCCTCGCGCGATGAGCATCGGCGGGACTGGCACCGAGCGCGTGCTCGCCATCTGCCGGTCGCTGGGCGCGACGGGCTACGTCACCGGTCACGGCGCGCTCGACTACCTCGGAGCACGAGGCGTTCGACGCCGCCGGGATCGCGGTCGAGTACATGGACTACGACCTCTCGCCGTACCTGCAGCTGCCACGGCGTCTTCGAGCCCCTACGTCACCGCGCTCGACGTCCTCAGCCAACACCGGACCGGACGCTCCTGGCGCACGTCAACGCGGTCACCGTGCCCTGGCGCGAGATGGTCGCGCGCCGGGCCCGCTGCGGCACGGCCCGGCGATGAAGCCGCTGATCATCATTCCGGCCTTCAACGAGGCGGGGCGCATCGGCCGCGTGGTGGCGGGCGTGCGCAAGGCGGTCCCGACGTGCCCGTGCTCGTGGTCGACGACGGCTCGAGCGACGACACGGTGGCGGTCGCACGTCGCGCCGGCGCCCGCGTCGTGGCCCTGCCGTTCAACCTGGGCGCCGGCGTGGCCGCCGCAGACGCTGGCTAAGCTCGCCGTGCGCGAGGGCTACGACTGCGTCGCCCAGCTCGACGGCGATGGCCAGCACGAGCCGGCCGACCTGCCAGCATTGCTGGCGGTGATCGCGCGGCGCGAGGCCGACGTGGCGATCGGCTCGCGGTTCCTGGGCGGCGGCGACTACCAGCCAGGGCTTCGTGCGGCGCATCGGGATGGGGCTCTTCGGCCTGCTGGCCTGGCTGGTAACCGGCATGCGGTTCTCGGACGTGACATCGGGATTCCGGGCCCTGAGCGGTGACGTGGTGCGCTTCGTCGCGACCGAGTGGTACCCACCGACTACGCCGACGCCGACGTCCTCATCACGCTACGCCGCGCCGGCGCTTCCGCCTCACCGAGGTCCCGGTGCGCATGTATCCGCGGGCGCGCGGCGCCGCTCGATGCACGCGGGACTGGCCCCGGTGTACTACGTGTTCAAGATGCTGCTGTCGGTCTCTGCTGGCCCCGCTCCGGCGTGAAATCTCCCGCGCGGAAAGGACCCTGAGATGGACGGACTGACGCTGCACCAGACCGCCTTCGCCCTGCTCATCTCGCTCGTGAGCTTCGGCCTGATCCTCGAGCTGGTCCGCCGGCGGCGCCTGCGCGAGGAGTCACCTCGCGGCTGTGGCTCGCTGACCGCGGCGATCATGGTGCTGCTCGTCGTGTGGTTCCCGCTGCTGCGCGTGGTGACCGTGGTGATCGGCGCCGCCACGCCCATCAACACGCTGCTGCTCTTCGCCGTGCTCTTCCTCTTCGCGATCGCCGTCCACTACTCGGTGATCATCTCGCGGCTGACCAGCCAGGTGAAGAATCTCGCCCAGGAGCTGGCGCTGGTCTCCGCGCGCGTCGACGACCGCACCGACAGCCAGCGTCACGCGTCCCACTCGGCCGGGAACCGATCGTGCTGGCTGATCGCCGTGCAGCGGGCTAGTGCCCGCCTCGCGCGCAGACTGGCGCGATCGGCCGCGGGAATCGCTCGATCCCCGTCATCGGCGCGGGCGGCCGCCATCGCGCGGTCCGCTCGCGACCGCTAGCGACTTGAGTTGAGCGGAGCTGGCAGGTACGCGTAGCTGCAGCGCGGATCTCGAACAGCTCCAGGCGCGGCGCGCGCGAACGCCCGCATGTTGGCCTCGCGGTCGTCGCTCCGGGTCTCGAGCGTGATCACACGCTCGACCGGACCGGCGACGGCCAGGCAGGCGTGGCCGGCCGCGTCGCCGTAGCGGTTGCCCGTGGGGCCGGTCGCGCCCGTCTCCGGAAGGCCCCGCGTCGCGCCGAGCAGCTCGCGGATGCGCGCGGGCCTTCAGCTGGGCGTAGCGGCTCGCTGCTCGAGCGGATGCCGGTCACCGCGGTGTCGGCCACGCCGAGCAGCGCGCCGGCGCGACCTGCGTGTAGATGACGCCGCCGCCGAGGAAGTACGCGGAGGCGCCGGGGATGGCGAGCAGCGCGGCCGAGATCAGCCCGCCCGCGGAGGATTCCGAGACGCCCACGGTCTCCTTGCGCTGGCGCAGCAGGGACGCGATGGCGGCGGCGTTCATCGACAGCTCGGTCGGTCGTGGCTGGCTCATGGCCGTCTACTGTACCCGATGCACGCGGCCCGCGACGGCGCGACGTGGCGCGGGGCGGCAACCCAGATGGCCAGGGCCGAGAACGAGCTGCACGCGATGGCGACCACGAACGCGAGTCGTAGCTGCCGGTGAGCATCGTGCAGCGTCCCGGTCAGCCAGGGCTCCAGCGGCGCCGCCGCCGATCGCCGCCACCATCAAGACGCCGAAGAATGCTGCCGTAGCGCGGCCCCTGGAAGATGTCGGCGGGGATGGCTCCGACGACGGAGGTCAGCCCGTAGCCGAGCATGCCCTGCGCGGCCACCATGAAGTAGAGCAGCGCCGGCGTTGGCGCGTGACGCAGCAGCAGCAGGGCGCGCGAAGCAGAGCGCGAAGCCCAGGCAGCCCGATCGTCCACACCCACTCACGCCCGATCCGGTCCGAGAGCTGGCCGAGCGCGATCTGGCCGGGGATGCCGGCCAGGCTCACGAAGCCCAGCGCCCAGGCCGCGTGCACCGGGCTGAAGCCAACCTCGACCAGATACTTCGTCTGGTGGATCTGCACCGCGTACCAGGCGAAGAGGCCGGAGAAGAAACCCAGCGGCCATCCACCAGAAGCGCGCGGTCCGCATCGCACGCGCGAGCGTCCAGTCCACCGCCACCCAGGCTTGATCGCACCACGTTCGCCGGCCGGCCGGCGGCGGCGACGGGTGAGCCGGATCGCCATCGGGCTGAAGGCCGAGGTCCTCGGGCCGATGCCGCACGCAGCAGATTGAGCGGCGCCAGCACCACCAGCACGAGCAGGCCGAGCATCCAGCAGGCGGTCCGCCAGCCCGCGCCGACGATGACGCTCTGCACCCAGGGAAACAGGATGATCGAGCCCACGCCGACGCCGGAGAACGCGAGGCTGATCGCCAGACCGCGCCGGCGCACGAACCAGTTGGGCAGATACAGCGACTGGCCGGTGTACGACAGGCAGACGCTGCCGCCGCCGACCAGCACGCCGAGCGTCGCGTAGAGATGCCAGCGCTGGTTCACCAGCGGAGCCAGGAGCAGACCGGCGGCGACGAGGCCCACGCCCATCTCCATCACCAGGCGCGGCCCGCGGCGATCCATCAGGCGGCCGAGGGCCGGGCTCAGCACCGCCGACACCAGGAAACCGAACGAGAACGCGCCGGCCGTGACCCCGCGCTCCCAGCCGAACTCGTCGAGGATCGGGGGAAACAGCAGCGAGAAGGCGGTGCGCGCGTTGACGCCCAGCGCGACGGTCACGAAGGCGACGGCGACCACGACCCAGCCGTAGAAGAAGGGCAGACGCACGACGCTGGACTCTACAGCAGAGCGCCTCCTATCGCCGAGGCCGCGATCAGGTTGAGTGGAGCTTCGCCCCGCGTGATCCGCTGGATGTTCTCCGCGATGACTCTCGGCGCGCGCCGCCAGCATTCCCTCGGTCCAGCCCGACACGTGGGGCGTCATGAGGACGTTCGGCAGCTCGTGAAACGGATAGCGGCTGGGCGGCGTGGGGCTCGCATCCGGTCGGATACCGGTACCAGACATCGAGCGCGGCGCCCGCGATCGTGCCCTCGGCCAGCGCTCGATAGAGCGCGCCCTCGTCGAGGATGTCGGCGCGCGCCACGTTGACCAGCATCGCGGTCGGCTTCAGCAGGCTCAGCTCGCGCTCGCCGAGGTAATCCGCGGGTGGCCTCGGTGAGCGAGAGCGTGATCGCGACGTAGTCGGCCCGGCGCAAGACCTCGTCGAGCGCGCTCCGGCCGCCGAGGAACGCGAGCCCGTCGCGATCGGACTTTGCCGGGTGTTGCCGGATGGCGCACACGGCCATGTCGAACGCCCGAGCGCGGCGGGCCAGCGCCTGCCCGATGCGGCCGTAGCCGAGGATCCCGAGCGCCTCGCCCGCGAGCTCCGGCCACGCCGGCGGCGGAGGAATCGCCGGATTCCACTGGCTCTCCACACGCCGCGCCGCAGGCTCGCGTCGAGCCGGCCGAAGCTACGGGTGAGCGCCAGCATCGCGCCGATCACGTACTCGGCGATGCCCACGTCGTGACCGTAGGCGTTGGCCCAGCGTGCGCCCGCCGGCAGTGCCGCGCGCTGGATCCGATCGAGGCCGGCGCCGGGCACCTGCACCAGCTTCAGTCGCCGGGAGGCCGCGGCCATCTCCGGCGTGAACGCCATGGTGACCAGAACGTCGACGTCAGCGAGCCGCGAGACGATGGCGCGCTCGTCGTCGACGATCGACGTCGCACGGCACGCTCAGGCGAGCGCGCACCGACGCCTCGAGGCGAGCGGCGAAGGCTCCCGCGAAGGCGATGCGAAGTCGCGGCGCGGACTCCATGACGGGCTCCTCCTGGGCGCATCCTCCGCGTGACGCCGCGGGAATGCAATTACCCCGGAGGTCATCTGACCGCGGCCAGCTCCTGCCGGGCTCGCCAGGCCTCGTAGGTGCGGGGGCGAGCTTCACGTAGGCGCGCAGGTGCTCGCGCGCGGCGCCTTCGTCACCGCGGGCGCGCGCGAGCTGGGCGAGCGCCCAGTGGGCCCGCGCGTAGCGAGGATCCGCGGCCAGCGCCGCCTGCTGGGCCTGCACCGCCTCGTCGAGCCGCCGCTCGGCCATGCGCACGGTAGCCCTGGGCGCTCAGCGCGGCGGCGCTGCGTGGATCGAGCCGGAGGGCGGCCGCCACTTCGGCGTCGGCCTCGGCCGTCCGGCCAGCCGACACCAGACGCAGCGCGGCGTCGACATGCTGATCCAGCTTCGCGCGCGTCGCCGCGGCCAGGAACGCGGGTCCCAGATCGCTGGCGCCGGCCTCGTCGCCGAGCGCGCCGGTACGCCTCGACGAGCGCGGGGTACACGGGCGCCAGAGCCGGATCGGCGCGCTGCGCTCGGCGCCAGTAGCGGATCGCCCCACGATCGTCGCCGGCCTGGGCCCGCACCAGGCCCGCGTTGTAGAGAATCGGTGCGGCGGTCTCGATGGCGAGCGCGCGGTCGAACGCCTCGGTCGCGCGCGCGAAGTCCTTCTTGCGCCAGTACGCGCTGGCGATGGCCTGCTCGGCCTCGAAGCGACGCGCGGGATCGCTGGACCCGCTGGAACGCCGCGATCGCCGCGTCGGCATCGGGCGCGGCGTACCCCGTCAGCAGCCAGCCGAGCGACGAGCCGGTCTCTCGCACGTTGCGCGCGAGCTCCGCCCGCACCGGCGCGGCGCGGGCTGGGGTCGTCGATCAGCCGCGCGATGCCGGCCGCGCCGTTGGCCGGCTTCACCAGGCGGTACTCGTCGCGCTCGATGGTCGCGGCGTGGCGCCCGCGACGCGGAAGATAGACGAGGGCGACGTCGTCCCAGTAGACGAGCGCCCAGTCGGGCGAGGCCAGCGCCGCATCGGCGTCCGGACCCAGCACGTCTTCCACGCGGGCGCCGGAGTACGAGGGATAGTCCATCACCGGCCGCTTGCAGACCGTAGCGCTCGCGCAGCCGCTGGAGGTGCTGCGGATAGATGCGGGCGAAGTGAATCTCTTCGAGCAGCCCGCCGTCGGCGTGACCGCGGCCGTCCACGATGGGCGCCCGCCGCGGAAAGTCGCGCCACTCGATGTAGCCACCGAAGTGAAAGGCGTTGAACACGCGCCCGTCGACGCCGCGCGCATCGAGGTAGCGCAGCGCGCCCTCGGGCACCCAGCGGGCGTTGACACCGAAGCCGGCCGCCTTCCGCGTGTCGGTCAGCGGCCCCACGCCGGCCGCCGTCGCCACGACCGTCACGACGGCAGAGCGCCGGCCGCGCGCGCGTAGCGCCGCCGAGCACGAGCCGCGCGCCGACACCGGCCGGGCACGCGCGCGTCAGGCTGGCGAGGTTGCGCGCCACGATGGGCCCGGCCGACCAGCTCGCAGCAGGAACACGGAAGCGCACGGCCGAGAGGCCGAGGCGCACGAACGGCAGCACGCCAGCAGCGCGGGAATCAGCGGGGCCTGCGGGACGGTGCGCGACGAGGCTCAGCAGCAGAAGCCCGTCAGCAGCGAAGGGCCCCGGCCACGCCGCCGGGTCGCGGCGGCTGCAGCTCGAGGATCTCCTGCCGGAACCACGGCTGATCGGCCAGCGTGAACGGCAGCGTGAGCGCGTCGAAGCGATACGGGTTGAGGGCCGACGCCGCCAGCACGCCGGCGAGCACCGCCGCCACGACGCCCGAGCCGTCGCCACGAGGAATCGACGTCTCGGCCGGTATGCCGCCACCAGCGCGCGACGATCCGCGCGCCCACCTGCAGCGCGACGCCACCGCCCAGCACCGCGACGAAGGGCAATCGAGCCCGACGATGATGCTCGGATGCGTGTTGGCCCAGAGCAGCTGCACGACCGGGAGCCAGAAGATCCAGCGCCGGCCGGCGCGGATCCACGCGTTGAGCGCGTAGATCGTGAACGCCAGGAACACCATCAGGGCGATGTCGGGCCGCTCGACGAAGCGGTGGTGCATCATGACGCACGACGGCGGTCAGCACGGCCGGCCCGCACGAGCTGCCCGGCCGACGACTCGGCCTGCGCGCCGTCTGCCGGCCGCGAGTCCAGCCACAGGATCCAGGCCACGAGGCGACGATGGCCGACTTCAGCACGATCACGCCCGGCGGCGCCGCCGGCGAGATGTCCCAGGTAGAGCACGACGTCGAAGAGCCACTCGGAGTTGTAGTACGGCCGGTCGAGGCTGCCGAACGAGAACGGCTCGTGGGCGGGAAGCCCGCGGTGCTGCACGAGGTCGCGGCCCAGGGCCAGGTGAGTGAAGGCGTCCGGATCGTCGATCTGAGTGAGCGCCAGTACGAAGGCCGAGACCATCGGGATCGCCGGCGCGAGCCATCGAAGCCAGGAGCGCAGCGGAGAGGCGGTGTCGCCAACCACGGGATCACACTCAAGTCTAAGGGGCCGGCTCGCGACCCCGGCAAGTAAAACGGCCTCCCGGAAGCCTACCTCACGCGTTGACCGAGCCAGAGCGCGGGCTTCGCCCGCGCAATCGATCGAGAGAGAGTCGCTGGCGTATTCCGGGAGTGCATCGAGGAGCGGCGCTCGCTCCCCCGATCTAGACAGACCTCAGCTCAGCTCTTCGGGCTGTCGCCCAGCGCGACGACCAGAAGCTCGCCCGGCGCGTCGGTGGGCTGCACACCCCGACCGTACGCGGCCGCCCGAGCCGCAAGCCAGCCCACGCAGGGCGTCCGCTCGTCGAGCCCGCGCGCATGGCCGCCCACTCCGCCTTCACGGCCGGAGCTCGAGCATCTGATAGCGGGCCGCGCTCGACCACGACCACGCCGACTGCGGGCGGACGGCCCTCGAGCCGCTTGACCGCGGTCAACACCGCATCGGCTGCACCGTGCACCATCGTTTCCGGCGAGGGAGGTACGCGCCATCGACCGACGACGGCATCGGTGTAGCCGATTCCTGAGGGCATAGGGCGCCTCGACGGAGGCGACGCTGGCGAGGGGCGGCGTGTCGGCCCGCCCGCACACCACCGGTCCTTCCAGAACAGAACAGAGCGTGCGCATCTTAGGCCCCATGAAGTCGCGCCAGGCGGTGAGGAACGTCTGCGCCGGGTTGTCGCCAACCGGACGCGCGAAGGCGAAGGCCAGGACCTGCGCGCGGATACCGTGCGCGGAAGGGCCACCCAGCCAGGACGAGGCGAGCTGCCGCCCGTCCTGCGTCGCAGAGGTTACGCGACCGGACGTCGCAGCCACGCCGCTGGCGAGCACCTGATCGGCGTTCGGCGACACCGATGACCAGTGCGCCTTCCCTCAGAGGGCCGTGATCCGTCAAGAGAGCGGTGGCAGCTCCACCCGCCACCGAAATATGGCCAAGGACATCGCGTAGGCTGCCGACAGCGTTGCGAGCCGCCGCGCCCGCGGTAACGACCATCGCAAAATCAGGGAGCGCCGCCCTGAGCCGCCGGCCGGCGATACCCGCCGCTTCGGCGATCGCCTTGTCGGGATCGGACTGCGTGCTAAGACCCAATCGCAACTTCCAGCCCCGCTGCCGCAGCGTGAGAGAACGCGGTTTCCAGCATGGGGCGGCCTTAATGCGTCCGCCGTGCCAAGCCCAAACACAGCGGAAATACTGGTCTTTCTGGGTTGTGCCTGGGAGCCCGCCGTGCCTGTCCGGCACCGGCGCTGACGCCTTTCGGCAGTGCGCAATCGCTTCGTGTCGGGGAAGGTCGCGGTTTGGCGGGAGTTTTGGAGCGGTCCGGGCGGTGATTCTGACGCCCGCCGCGGCGGCGAGCGGAAGCTAGCGACGGATCAGAGGACCCCGTATCCTTCAGGCGTCGATAGATCGTCCGGCGCGAGATGCCAAGCGCCCGAGCGGCGGGCTTCCCTTGTCGTCCTTGTGGACCGCCAGCGCCTTGAGGATCAGCTCGCGCTCGACGTCGGCCAGGGTCGGCACGGACTGCGGACCCGCCGCCACCGACGACGGAGTCGTGACCGGAGCGCGGCCCAGCGTCGGCAGGTCGCTCAGGGTGATCTGCCTCGCGGCTCCCATCGCGTACGCCCGCTCGATGAGGTTCTCCAGCTCGCGGACGTTGCCGGGGAACGCGATAGGAGGTCAGGACCGCCAGCGCGTCGGGAGCGATGCCGTTCACCTGCGATGGAATCGCCGGTTGAACCGCCGCAGGAAATGAGTGACGAGCACCCGGATGTCGTCACGCCGATCACGCAGCGGCGGCGGCGTGATCCGGACGACGTTCAGTCGATAGAACAGATCCCGCCGGAACCGAGCCCTCCGTCATCGCGCGCTCGAGGTCACGGTTGGTGGCCGCGATGACGCGGACGTCGACGGGGAACGCCTTGGTCGAGCCCACCGGCCGCACCTGCATCTCCTGCAGGACCGCGCAGCAGCTTGACCTGGAGCGCGGGAGAGAGACTCGGCGATCTCGTCCAGGAAGATGGTGCCCTCGCTCGGCCCCTCGGAACAGGCCGAGCGAGTCGGCCACCGCGCCCGAGAAGGCTCCGCGAACGTGGCCGAAGAACTCGGACTCCAGAAGGTCCGGCGGGATCGCGCTGCAGTTCACGGGAATGAACGGCCGCTTGGCCCGGGCCGACGTCCGATGGATAGCGGCAGCCACCAGCTCCTTGCCGGTGCCGCCTCTCCCTCGACCAGCACCGGGGAGTCAGGACCGCGACCTTGCCGATGACCTCCTTGACCTTCTGCATGACGCCCGAAGAGCCGACCAGGCCGCTGACCGCCAGCTCCTCGCCCAGGCGGGCTCGCAGCTGACGGTGACCTCGCCCCGGAGGAATCGGCGCTCCATCAGCCGGGCCATGAGGTGTCGCAGCTCGTCCAGGATCAGGGGCTTGGACAGGTAGTCGTACGCCCCCTCCTTGAGCGCCTGCACGGCCGAGGCGATGGTCGGGTAGCCGGTCATCATGACCACTTCGATCGACTCGTCCTGCTTGCGGATCTCCCGGGAGGAGGTCCAGGCCGCTCATGTCGGGCATGCGGACGTCGCTGATGAGAGCGTCGAAGAGCCCGTTCTTGAGCAGCTCGAGGGCCTCGGTCGCCGAGGGAAGCGCAGGTCACCTGGTACCCCCACTGCGACGGGGCCTCCTTCAGCAAGAGGAGGAATCGACTTCTCATCGTCTACTACGAGGATCTTTGCCGGTTCCATAGGGTATTTCCCACTCTAGCAGTGGTGCTTGCCACATTGACAAGCGGTTTCCTCAGGCGGGAAGTTGCGCGGGTGCGTCGTCAATGTTAGCGTAGGTGTTGACTTTTAAGGGGAGGAGACGACCCCGCATGGCTGAGTCGACGACCGTCCAATTGACCGAGGAAAACTTCGACGCGACCCTCAAGCAGCACGCCCGGGCTCATGATGGTCGACTTCTGGGCCGAGTGGTGCGGGCCTTGCGCAAGGCCATCGCGCCCGTCCCTGGAGGACCTGGCGCGGGAGTCGGCGGGGCGAGTCACCCTGGCGAAGGTCAACGTCGACGAGAATCACGCGGCCTGGCCGGGCGCTATGGGATCCGTTCGATCCCGACGATCCTGTTCGTCAAGGCTGGCAAGGTCGTCGACCAGGTGATTGGCGCCGTGCCCAAGACCAAGCTCAAGGAAAGCTGGACGCGCTGGCTCAGTAGCGCGTAGTCCTGGGCATCGCATCCAGCGCCGCCGGCTTGGGTATCCCACCCCTTTCCCCGACCCGGGAGGAGTTTCGCACTCTCGCCGGCCAGGGAAACCTCGTCCCGGTCTTCGCCGAGCTCCCGGCGGACCTGGACACGCCGCTCTCTGCCTACCTGAGGCTTCGGCCTGGCCCCTACTCGTTCCTCCTGGAGTCCGTCGAGGGCGGCGAGGTCTGGGCCCGGTACTCGTTCCTGGGGACCGACCCCCTGATGGTCCTCACCGCGAAGAACGGTCGCGTCACCCTCCGTCGCGGGAGCGCCAAGCCACAGCGCCTGCCCGACGGGGATCCGCTGGAGGCGCTGCGCGGCCTGCTCGGCGAGTTCCGGCCGGTCGCGTGTGCCCGGCCTTCCACGGTTCCAGGGCGGCGCGGTGGGCTACCTGGCCTACGACATGGTGCGGCACATGGAGCGGTTGCCGCGCACGACGAACGATGACCTCGGGCTGCCCGACGCGGTCTTCATGCTGAGCGACACGCTGCTGGTCTTCGACAATCTGCGCCATCGGCTCCTGGTGATCGCCAACGCGCACGTGGACAAGCGGGACCCGGCGGCCCTGGATCGGGCCTACGACGACGCCGCGGTCCGGATCGGCATGACGCTGGCGAAGCTGGCCCGCCCGGCCCGCGCCGCCGCCGCGCCGGCGTTGACCGCGCCGGGACCGCTGATCCGCGCTGGGCGAGGAGAGGCTTCGCCTCGACGATGGACGAGGCACAGTTCTCCGATGCCGTGCGGCGCGCGAAGGAGTACATCGCGGCCGGGGGACGCCTACCAGATCGTGCTGTCGCGCCGCCTGGACTGCCGCCTGGAGGCCGATCCCTTCACGGTGTACCGGGCGCTGCGGACCATCAACCCCTCGCCGTACCTCTTTTATCTTCGCCTGGGCAAGACGACGATCGTCGGCTCCTCGCCCGAGAGTCCTGGTGCGCGTCGAGGGGGAGCGCGTGGAGGAGCGTCCGATCGCCGGCACGCATCCCCGGGGCGCGACCGAGGCGCAGGATCTGGCCATCGAAGAGGCGATGAAGAGCGACCCCAAGGAGCGCGCCGAGCACGTCATGCTGGTGGATCTCGGGCGCAACGACGTGGGCCGCGTGGCCGAGCTGGGCTCGGTCAAGGTGACCGAGTTCATGGGCACCGAGCGCTACTCGCACGTCATGCACCTCGTGAGTCACGTGGTCAGCAAGCTCAAGGCGGGCTGCGACGCCTTCGACGTCCTGCGCGCCTGTTTCCCGGCCGGCACGGTGAGCGGCGCGCCGAAGATCCGTGCGATGGAGATCATCGACGAGATCGAGCCGACCCAGCGCGGGCCCTACGCCGGCGCGGTGGGGTACGTGTCGTATTCGGGGAATCTCGACTCCTGCATCACCATCCGGACCATCGTCTGTCACGGCGGCCGAGCCTCGATCCAGGTCGGCGCCGGCATCGTCGCCGATTCCGATCCGAAGACCGAATGGCTGGAGACGGGGTCAAGGCTCGAGGCCTCGGTCCTGGCGATCCGCATGGCCACCGCGCAGCACCGGTCATGATCCTCGTCATCGACAACTACGATTCGTTCACCTACAACCTCGTGCAGTATCTCGGCGAGCTGGGCGCGGACATGGACGTCGTGCGCAACGACGGCGCACGACGTGGACGCGATCGTCCGCATGGCGCCCGCCCGGATCGTCATCTCGCCGGGCCCCGGCAACCCCGACCAGGCGGGCGTGTCCCTGGAGGTGATCCGGCGGCTGGGCCCCACCACGCCGCTGCTCGGCGTTGTGCCTCGGCCATCAGTCGATCGGCCAGGCCTTCGGGGCGACGGTGGCGCGCGCCCGAGTCCAGATGCACGGCAAGACGTCCCAGATCAGCCACGACGGGCGCGGGGTGTTCACCGGCCTGTCCAATCCGTTCGTGGCGACGCGCTATCACTCGCTCGTCGTCCTGCCCGGAGACCGTGCCGCCCGACCTCGAGGTCTCGGCCCGGTCGGAGGACAGCACCGTGATGGAGTCTCCGGCACCGGCGCTTTCCCATCGAGGGCGTGCAGTTCCACCCCGGAGTCCATCCTGACCGTCGAGGGCAAGCGCCTGCTCGCCAACTTCCTCGGCGCCCCGACGCCGGCCGCGGTCGGCTCGTGAGCGCCGGCCGAAGTACCGAGGACGCGCTCGTCCGGCGAATCCGCGAGCTGACCGCGCGCACCGCGGAGCGGGTGTGCGGGTGGGGATCGGTGACGACTGCGCCGTCCTCGAGACGCGCCCGGGACCACGCTGCTCGCGACGACCGACCTGCTCATCGAGGACGTGCACTTTCGTCGGCGCTGGGCCGAGCCCGCCGACCTCGGCTGGAAGGCGCTCGCCGTGAACCTCTCCGACATCGCGGCGATGGGGGGCAGGCCGCGCTGGGCGCTGGTCGCGCTGGCGGGGCCTAAGGGCACCACCGCCGAGGAGATCGAGGCCTTCTACGCCGGCGCGCTCGAGCTGGCCTCCGCCCACGAGACGGTGATCGTGGGCGGCGACACCTCGTCCTCGCCGGCCGGCTGGATGATCAACGTCACCCTGTTGGGCGAGGCGACGGCGCCGCTGCTGCGCTCGACCGCGCGCCCGGGCGACACGCTCGCCGTCACCGGAGCCCTCGGTCGATCGGCGGCCGGGCTGGCGGTGCTCGAGCGCGAGACGGCGCCGAGCGGGGTCGAGCCGGCCGCCCTGGCCGCGGTGACCGCCGCGCATCTGCGACCCCAGCCACGCGTCCGCGAGGGCATGTGGCTGGCCGCCGCGGGCGGAGTGACCGCGATGATGGATCTCTCCGACGGTGTCGGCATCGATCTGCCGCGCCTGGCCGGGGAGAGCCACGCCGGGGCCCTGATCGACGTCGAGCACCTCCGCTCGACGACGCCAACGCGGGCGGTGGCCGCGGCGCTCGGCGCGGATCCGCTCGGCGTGGGCCACGGGTGGCGGCAGAGGACTACGAGCTGCTGCTGGCCTGCGAGCCGGCGGCGCTCGCCCCGGCTCCAGCGGGGCCTGGCCGAGACGCACCGGATCCATCTGACCCCGATCGGCGAGGTCACGGCAGAGCGGCGACGGCGTCCGCTGGCGGGCGCACGGGCGCGGGTCACGGTGGCGCGCGGCTTCGAGGCACTTCGCCGAGCGGCCGGCAGCGAGTGGGGCAGGCGCGTGATCGACAGCGTCCTCCTCCAGCTGCTCTCGCTCTTCGCGCTGGTGGCCTGCTCGGCCCTGCTCACCGGCGCCGAGGCGGCCTACTTCTCGCTCGGCCGGGCGCGCCTCAAGCGCATGACCGGTCAGCGCACCGAGAGCGGCGGCTCGCCTCCCTCATCGAGCGCCCCCACGATCTCCTGGTCACGCTGGTGGTCGGCATCACGCTGATCAACATCGGTGGCGCCGCGGTGGCCGCCACCTCGCCGATCAGCTGGTCGGATCCCGCTTCGGTCTGATCCTCGAGATGCTGGGCATGGTCATCGTGCTGACGACGTTCGGCGAGGTCCTGCCGATGACGCTGGCGGTGAAGTACCCGGAGCAGTTCCTCGCGGTGGCGGGCCGCCCGGTCGCGTGGCTGGGCCTGGCGCTGAGTCCGGTGCGCGCGGCGCTCGGCGGCCTTCTCGCGCTGACCGTGCAGATCGTCGGCCGCGAGGCACGGTCCAGCCGGAGCTGACCGAGGAAGAGCTGCGGACCCTGGTGGACGTGGGCGCCAGCGAGGGCGTCGTCGAGCGCGACGGAGCGCGAGATGATCCACAAGGTGTTCGAGCTCGAGGACACGCTGGTGCGCTCGGTGATGGTGCCGCGCCACCGACATGTTCTGCCTCGGACATCGAGACGCCGCGCGAGGAGATCCTGCCGGCGCTGCGCGAGCAACCTCCACTCCCGGGTGCCGGTGTTCGAGGGCTCCATCGACGTCATCGTGGGGATCCTCTACACCAAGGATCTCCTGCCCTACGTGGCCAGCGGGCTGCCGCCGGATTTCGATCTGCGCGCGCACCTGCATCCGCCCTACTTCGTGCCGGAGTCAAGCGGGCCGACGCGCTGCTGCAGGAGTTCCAGGCCAAGAAGCTGCACCTGGCCATCGTGGTGGACGAGTACGGCGGGACGGCCGGACTGGTGGCCCTCGAGGATCTGCTGGAGGAGCTGGTCGGTGAGATCGCCGACGAGTACGACGAGGCCGAGCGCCTGATCCAGCGCCTGGACGCCTCGCACCTTCCGCGTCTCGGGCAAGCTGCCGGTGGCCGAGCTGAACGCGGCGGCCGGGCTCCAGCATCTCCAACGAGGCGTACGACACGGTCGGCGGCTGGGTCCTCGACCTGTTCGGCCGCGTCCCGCGCGAGGTCGGAGCGGCGCGAGACGCCGGGCTGGTGGTCACCGTCGAGAAGGTCGAGCGGACTCGAGTGGTCGAGGTGCTCGATCGCGCTGCGCAAGCCGGTCCGCCGGAGGCGGCGGCGTGACCGCGCAGCTCCTGTGGCTGGCCTTCGGGCTGCCTGCTGGCCACGATGTTCTTCTCGGCGGCCGAGATGGCGTTCATCGCGGCCAACCGCCTGCGCCTCGCGCCACCTGGCCGAGGAGCGGACACCGGTCGCCGCTCGCTACCTCGAGGCGTTCCGCCAGCCGGAGCGCGTGCTGTCCACCGCGATGATGGGCGTGACGATCGCCCACATCGTGGCCGCGCTCCGGCGGCGACGTTGGCGCTGCTGCCGGTGCTGGGGAGCGTGGCGCCGCTGGTGGTGACGCTGCCGTCCTGACCCCGGTGATGCTCGTATTCGGCGAGATCATCCCCAAGGCGGTTGCCCGGGAGTGGGCGACCAGCCTGATCCTGCTACTGTACCGGCCGCTCACCTGGGCCTCGCGATGGTGCTGGTGCCGTTCGTCGTGTGCGCCAACACCATCGTCGATCGGGCGCTGCGCGCCTTCGGCGGCCCGCGCGCCGACAGCGCGGCAGTTCGTCTCGCGCGAGGAGCTGAAGGCGCTGCTGCAGATGGAGCCCGAGCGAGGCCGACGTGACGCACGCAGGAAGCCGAGATGATCGACAAGATCTTCGACCTCGGCGACACGACCGTGCGCGAGGTCATGGTGCCGCTGGTCGACGTCGCGATGCTGCCCGACGACCGCCACGCCCCGACGACGCGATCGCGCTCGATCCAGCGAGCGCGGGTTCTCGCGGATTCCGATCTTCACCGGGCGCGGCGAGACCAACGTGGTCGGCGTGGTCACCGCCATGGACCTCCTGAACCGGGGCGCGCAGGTCCGCACGGTGACCAGCTGCAGCGCCAGCCGACCTTCGTGCCGGAGACCAAGCGCATCGTGACGATCTGCTCCGCGAGATGCAGAAGGGCCGCAATCCGCTGCGCCATCGTGGTCGTGGACGAGTACGGCGGCGCCACCGGCATCGTGACGCTGGAGGACATCGTCGAGGAGATCGTCGGCGAGATCAGGACGAGCACGATCGCACGCCGGCCACCGTCGGAGCAGCCTGCCCGACGGCAGCTACTGGGTGGCCGGCCGCACGACATCGACGAGCTGAACGAGGCGCTCGACTGGAGCCTGCCCAAGCAGCGACTACGAGACGGTGGCCGGCCTCGTCCTGGCCACGCTCCACCGCATCCCCCGGATGGGCGAGGTTCTCAGGTCCCCGGGTATACCATCACGGTGCTCGAGGCCGACGCCCGCCGGGTCGCGGCGGTGAAGATCGCGCCCACGGCCGCGCCGCCCGCGAGCGCCGCCTAGCGTCAACCCTAGCGGTCAGAAGGAGCATGACGATGCCCGGCAAGATGGTGGACTTCGAGTCGAACGGCGGCACGACCCAGGGCTATCTGGCCACTCCGGCATCCGGCAAGGGACCGGGCCTGCTGGTCATCCAGGAGTGGTGGGGCCTGGTCGGCCACATCAAGAACGTGTGCGATCGGTTCGCCGCCGAGGGCTTCTCGGCGCTGGCGCCCGGACATGTACCACGGCCAGACGGCCAGCGAGCCCGACGGCGCCGGCAAGCTCTTCATGGCGCTGAACATCGCGCCAGGCCGAGAAAGGACCTGCGCGGCGCCGCGGCAGTCCCTGACCCCGCACTCGTCGACGCAGAAGATCGGCGCGGTCGGCTTCTGCATGGGCGGCCAGCTCGCCCTGTTCGCCGCCACGCTCAATCCGAGCGTGGGCGCCACGCGTGAACTTCTACGGCATCCATCCCAACGTGAAGCCCGACTACTCGAAGCTGTCGGGTCCGGTGCTGGGGCTCTTCGCGGAGAAGGACGGCTTCGTGACGCCGCAGGTGGCCGAGGACACCGACGCGGCGATCAAGAAGGCCGGCAAGCAGTCGGAGATCCACATCTATCCGAACGTGGACCACGCGCTTCTTCAACGACGAGAACACCGCCGCCTACAACAAGGCGGCGCCGACTGACGCCTGGCGCCGGACGCTCGGCCACTTCCGCCAGCATCTACAGTAAACTCGCTCCGGGCCGGCGGGACGCCGGAAGGCGCGCCGCCGGCCCCAGCGCATCACCGGGAGGCCTAGGCCATGCGCTACGAACGGATCTCCGCCGACTGCCACGTCGACCTCTGCTGGCTGCCCCCTGACCTCTTCACCACCAACGCCTCGGCCGCGCTGCGCGACCGGATGCCGCACGTCACCGACGGCCCGAAGGGCCGGATGTGGACGACGAAGCGCGGCGCCAGCCTCGGCATGATGAACGGCATGGGCTCGGCGGGCCGCCAGTACGTTCCGGGCAAGATCCATCGGGCCGACCGCATGGCGGCCACCGGCTCTACGACGACGGCCTGCGAGGGATCCGCCGCCTCACCGATCCGAACCTGCGGGTCAAGGATCAGGACCGTGACGGCGTGCAGGCCGAGGTGCTGTACGGCGTGCTCGGCGCGAGCAGCCGCCTCAACGATCCCGAGGCCGCCGTCGAGGTCATGCGCGTCTACAACGAGTGGCTCGCCGACTTCTGCTGCAGCGCAGCCGGAGCGCTTCGCGGGGCTCGCGTCGATTCCGAACAATCCGATCGACGCCGCCGATCGCCGAGGTCGAGCGGGTGGCCAAGCGCGGGCGCTGCGCCGGACTCGACATCGCCAACTCCGCCGACCTGAAGCCGCTGTGGGATCCCTACTGGGACCCGCTCTGGGGAAGCGTCGGCGTGAACGCCTCCGCTGCCGCTGCACACCGTCGGCGGCTACGTTGCCCGACCACATCCGCAAGATCGATGCTGATCGGCTCCGACCCCACGCGGGCCAGCGCGCCCGACGCGCCGAAGGTCGACCTGCCGGTGGCGCGCGCGGCCTTCGCCGTCAACATCACGGCGTTCCAGATCAACATGGCCAACGTCGCTCACCTCGTTCATCTTCAGCGGCGTGCTGGAGCGCTATCCGCGCATCCGGCTCGTGCTGGGCGAAGCCGGCATCGGCTGGATTCCCTACATCCTCTGGCGGATGGACGCGGAGTGGGAGGACCAGTTCAAGGACCTGTCGCTGAAGATGGCGCCCAGCGAGTACTGGAAGCGCCAGTGCTGGGCGACCTACCAGACCGATCCCGATCGGCGTGAAGCTGCTCGACGAGCTGGGCGCCGACAAGATCATGTGGGGCTCGGACTTCCCGCATCCCGACGGCGTGTGGCCCGACTCGCACCGAGTACATCGAGCGGGAGCTCGGCCACCTGCCCGCCGCGGCTGCAGCGGAAGATCGTCTGCGAGAACGCCGCGCACCTGTGCGGGTTCCCGCTGGCCTGAGCGGGCGGGTCACCGGACACCGCGACGGCGACGGGTCTGCGGTGTCGTTCTTCGTGCCGCTGGTAGTGGACGGAGCGCTGGCCGGGATGATGTCTACGCGCTCATCGCCGCTGGCCTTCGTCCTCGTTGTACAGGCCCTCGCGCATGGTCGACTTCGCCCTCGGCGAGTGGGTGATGCTGGGCGCGCAGATCTGTCGCCACCTGCGAGTCCACGCCCTCGGCCTGTCTATCTCGGCGGCGGCGTGGGCCTGGGCGTCGTCGCCGGCATGGTCGTGCTGGCGGTGATGTTCAATCGCTGTGTCGTCCGTCCGCTGGTCGCGCGCCCCTGATCAACCTGCTGATGGTCACGATCGGTCTCGGGATCCTGCTCCGCGGCGCCGTCACGCTGATGTTCGCGGGCGTGCCGTCGCGGATCCCGCTGCCCGGTCTGGGACTCGCCCGACCATTCTCGGCGTCAGCGTCGCGCCGGAGAAGCTCCTGGCCGCCGCCGTCGTCGCGTGCATGACCGTCGTGACCTGGTTCTTCCGGACGACCCGCACGGGCCTGCACTGCGCGCCATGGCCGACGATCAGCAGACCGCGCTGGCCGTCGGCATCGACGTCCACCGGCATCTCGGTCTCACCTGGGCCATGGCGGGCGGACTGGCCGCCGTGGCCGGCACGCTGTGGAGTGTGGCCTCCGGTGGGGGCTTCGGCCTCGTGCTGCTCGGGCTGAAGGTGTTTCCCATCGTGGTCGTCGGCGGGCTGGACAGCATTCCGGACGATCATCAGCGCGGTCGGCATGGGCGTGCTGGGAGAGCCTGACGGTAGGCTACCTCGACCCGATCCTCGGCGCCGGCTTCAGCACCGTCGTGTCCTACGTCGTCCTCTGGCCGTCCTCCTCGTCCGGCCCTACACGGACTACTGGGCCGCCCCGCCATCGAGCGGATCTAGAGAGGGCGGACAAGCTCCGCCGGCGATCAAGGGTCGAGATGCGAGGCGCGCGCGCGGGCCGCCGGCTTAGGGCGTACTCCTGTACGTCGAGCATGCGACGATCCTCCGCTTTTTATCATCGAGCGCCACGTAGGTGTATCTTCTCCATGATCGGCCGCCTTTTGCGTGTGGCTCTGTTCCCACCCGGAACAGCCACGACTTTCCATATTGTCTAGGCGGCTGTCGACCGGATGTCCGCCGCGGGCGCCGGACTCCATGACGATCCCGCCCGCGCGCCACCCCACCTTTGACGTCGTCTTTCACGCGTGTCCTGTTCGGCGAGCCAGGGCCCTACCTCTCGGATCAAGTCGGCCAGACGGCGAGCCACGCCGAGACGATCCGCCGGGCCGAGACACCTCGTTCGAATTCGGCGAGCGCACAGGCGGTCCGCGAGCGTGCTCAGTCCGAGAGCTCTCGGTAGGTGCCGGGTATGAGGGCGAACCCGATCGGCGCCCCGGGCGGGGCGTGAGGTTGGCGCAGTTGAACTTGATGCGCGAGTTACCGGTGGTGGTGCTGTCGTCCGAGGAAATTGCGGTCTGCGTCGTGTCGCGGATGTTCTGCGAGATGGCCAGGCCCCGGATCTCGCCGGTGCCGGTGCCGTTGTAGGTCAGGTCGTTGACGGAGTAGACCAGCCCGTTGATCTTCATGTTCCCGCTGATGTTTATCGATCCGTTCCACGATGATCCAGCCAGAAAAGGTCGCCGCTCACGAAGGGGTTGCCGTTGATGCTGAGCGATGCGAAGTCCGACAGGTTCTGAAGGCTCTGGTTCGTCAGGGATGTCCGTGCCGCTGACGGTGTCGACGAGAGACGATGCCGTCCTTCACCTTGTTGGACGACCTGAACGCCACGCTGCCCGTGTACGCGGGGCTGCCGGCCGCGGTTCCGCTCGGATACCCGGGGCCGAAATAGGTGCCGTTCTGCTACTTGACCACTCACGCAGCGCTTGAAGTTGCCGCGTCGGGCGATGATGCCGTTGAACAGATGCGGATCGGTCTGGTTCTGCAGATAGTCGCTGCCGAACTGGTTGTCGATGGTATTCCGTCCGCACCCCTTGATCGTCGCACTACCCGCTGATGTCCGTACGACACCGCGGTGATCGAGCCCTTCTTGGTTGCCGCAGCTGAGATCCGTGGTGGCGTCGACGAGGCGCATTGCCGCCTACGCCCAGATCCCCCTTGACGCACAGCGCGCACGGCGTGTTGAAGTGCGAACGGCGGAAACCGCTCGACGGTCGCCTGGACGGATCCGGCGGTGTGACTTCGTCCTGGTATCCGCGACCGAGTTGGTCGGCGTCAGCCCGTCGACGTGATCTGCCGCTGGTTGGGGCTGCCCACCGGATCGGGGTCGTGACGCGTCACCAGGTAGCCTCCGGTGGCGCCGTTCGCGACGAACACGCTTCCGTCGTACGGGGCGGGCGTGGGAACTGGCAGAGGAGCGGCTCAGGCTGTCGGTGGTCCCGGGGTTATCACGCCCTGGGACCAGCGCCCACACGGCCCGCTCGAAGCCGGCTTCCGCGTGCGTGCGCGCCTGCGCCTACCGCAACTGGTTGTGCTGCGATCACCGGCTCGGTCTGCGTGTAGCACTGCGAAGGCCAGCATGAGCGTCGTGAGGGCAACGAGGACAATCAGGGCCATCGGCAGGCGACGCCTCGATCGTCCCGGGAGGATGTGGCCAGGCTCATCATGGGTCTCCCGGGTTGTCAGGATTCCGGGAAGTCGTCCCGGACTCTGGCGCTATTGCTCTCGCTCAGATCGAGCGATGGTTTCGCCAGGCTCGCAGCCGCACGCGCGAGCGCCACGTGCGCTCTCCGGCCACCTGTCGTGTCAGCATGTACGTCCCAGGCGGGATCGCGAACTCGAAGCAAGCCGCTGTCGTCCGTCCGCAACACCCATGCAGCTCTCGAGTTCGGGCTCTTCGGCGCGCCCTTGAGGAAGAGCTGCACGCGCGCTGTCGAGCCGCCCGTCCGCCACGACCCGTCCCTACCGACCGCTGTCGCCGGGCGTCTCCTCGGTGATGCGGTCCGCGGCGCACCGACGTCTCCGCCGGGCAGGCAGGCACGCCCGCCTCGGTGAGCCAGCGCCGGGCATCGACGGCCTCGGGCGAGATCCGGCGCGACAGTTCACGAGGATCACCGGAATTCGCCGGATCGCGTGTCGTCACGGCGATCCAGGTGCGTGGCGGCGACCGCCGGTAGTAGTGGAGCGCGGCATCGCCGGGATCCGAGCCAGCGCCATGGCGCAGCGAGGTCAGCTGCGCGCGACCGATCAGTCCCGTGCTGAAGGCCAGCATGGCCTCGGCGGTGAGGTTCCGCTTCGCCGACGGCCGGTCGGACGGCGCGGACTAGCGCGGCAGAGAGCCAGAGGTCGAAGCCAGGGGCGACCGACGAGGCGGTAACGATTCATCGCGGAGCACATCCTCACGAGGTCAGAGGTTGCGCAGGCGCACGCGCGTTTCCATGACGGCGTGCTGGTTGCGGCGGCGGTCGGTGGTAGCCCACGACTCCGTTCGGGTTGGCAATCCGCACGTAGACGGTACGCACGCTTGCTGCGGTCGACGTGAGCGTGTCGGTTATGTCGTAGCACCAGATCCGGAGGGTCTGGACACCACCCACCAGCACGACGCCGTTGCGCTGCAGGTTCGATCCGACGAGCTGGTACTGCTGCGCGACGCCGTTCTGATCGTTGATGCTGATGCTGGTGGCCCCGCCGCCCGTCGGCACCGGTCCCGTGCCGCAGCCCGCCGGTACCGCCGTGATCGCCTGGGCCAAGCGTACCTCGTTCAGCATCGTCTCGAGCGCCGCGCGAGCGTTCTGCTGCACTTCCACCCGGCCCGTGCCCACCAAGTACGCCGAGATGCCCTGCCGCTGGACGGTAAAGACTCCGAGCATGATGATGCCCAGCACCGCCGAGGCGACGAGCAGCTCGGCCAGGGTAAAGCCGCGCTCGTTTACAACCGCTGGGCGATCAACCATTCGAGGATCACCGTGGTGTTGGAGTTCGAGCCGCCGGCTGCTGACAACGGCCGGTAGGTCACGGTCACCGCTGACCAGACGCATCGCCGAAGCTGGTCACCGCGCCGCATGGGGTCACGCCGCAATCGGTGATACGCACGGTCCGGGCATACTGCGCGAAGCCGGACAACGTGGCCTCGTCCGCGTACGTGACGGCAATGGCGCCGCAGGTCCCCGCCGGAGACGGCGCGGGGGCGAGCTGGCGTTCGGCGAGAGTCCCACGCAGTCGGTGGTCGCGTCCCAGGTCGCATTGCGGACCTGTTCGAGTCGTTGCTGCGTGGAGGAAGGTCGCCGTCGAGGTCTGGTTGCCATCCTGGACGGCGTAGCTCGCCACGGGCACGACACTCATGAGGGCCGCCAGGCTAAGCGCGAGGATCGCCGCCGCCATGAGAACCTCGGCCACGGTGATCCCGCGCTGGTCGCGTAGCTGCGAGGCGACGCATCATGGCCCGATTGACACCCGCCCCGCAGGGGTCACGGCGACGCTCATGGTGCGACCGTCCCGGGGGTTGGTCACGGTGTAGGTAGCGGCAGCCGTCGCCGTTCCCATGTACGTGAAGACGACATTCTGTGCGCTCGCGACCGTGACGCTATTCGCGAGCCGGATGAAGCCAGTCGAGTCGGTGCCGGTGCCCGTCCAGATGGTCCCGCCGCAGGTCGCGACGTGAGATTGCACGCGGGTTCCGTCGTTCGTCACGCACATGCTGGTGTTGTCCCGGATGGCCAGCTGACGGGCCCGATTGAGCACCGTCGCCATTTCCTCGGCGCCTCCACGCAGCGCGGACGTCCGCAGATAGGAGAGGAAGAATGGTGCCGAGGCCGCCATAATGACGCCGATCACGGCGACGGTCACGACGAGCTCCGTCGCGGTGAATCCGCCTTCGGTCCACCCCGGCCGACCCGAATTCCAACATTTGCGCGCCATAACGACGAGACCTACAGCAAGACCCGTTCCCAGTCTGTGTCATATCGAAAAAGTCCTATTATTCAGGAGTTTAAGGGGCCGGGTCCGGAGCGACGGTGGGTGATTTCATGCCGCCGTGACACGCCAGCGACACAAAAAGGGCGGAGTGACCGGGGGCGAAGGGCCTCGACAGAGACGAGCCTGGAGGCCGCCCTGTCGTTACTTCTTACCGGCGAAGAACTCCTTGATGTTCTCGCCGCTGAGCGTTGGCGCTTCGACGACCGTATGGCCGATGCCTGTGAGCATCTCCTGGAACCCCGGGCCGACCTGACCCTGGCCGGGATCTGCTTGGCACCCTTCTCGACCCGTTCGGTCGTCCCGTCCACCTTGGTCTTGTCGGCGGCACCGGCCGCGTCCCCGAGGACATGGTCACGACCGCGAGGAACATCGGAGCGATCCACAGCCAGCGACTTTTCCACGTCATGACGCACCTCCTTCCAGGCTCAGTATCTAGCTATATATATTAGAGGAGCATGGTGCGGAGGGCGCGCATCGTCGTGTGAGGGACCGCGCCGGATCACACTTCTTCCAGCGTGATGCGACCGTCGCGCAGCTTGCCCACCACGTCGTCGGCCATGGCGATCGTGCTCTTGCGCGCTGATTCCTGGATGGTGTCGAAGGGCGCGCCGTCGTTGATCAGCATCACGTCACCCTCGCTCGGCGTCCACAGCTCGGCGATGAGGAGCCGCCCCTTGTAGCCGCTGTGATGGCACTCGTCGCAGCCAGCACCGCGGAACCAGCCAAAAGCCGGTGGGCGGAAACTCGAAGACCGACTCCAGCAGCGTGCGCGACGGCGCGTACTCCTGCTTGCAGTTCCAGCAGATCTGCCGGACCAGGCGCTGGGCCATCACGCCGAGCAGGGCCGAGGTGCACATGTTGGGCGTCGACCCCCAGATCTTTCAGCCGGGTGACCGCGCCGATGGCGTCGTTGGTGTGCAGCGTGCTGATGATGAAGTGGCCGGTCTGGGCCGCCCGGAACGCCAGCTCGGCGGTCTCTCCGTCCCGGATCTCGCCGATCATGATGACCTCGGGATCGTGACGGAGGAACGAGCGCAGGTACTGCGCGAACGAGTTCCCGACGCGCCCGTCCACCTCGTGCTGCGAGAAGTCGTTTGCACACGTACTCGATCGGGTCCTCGGCGGTGACCACCTTGATCTCCGGCCGGTACACGCTCTTCCAGCATGCCGAACATCGTGGTGCTCTTGCCCGAGCCGGTGGGGCCGGTCACCGGGAGAATGCCGGCCGACGAGCGGATCAGCGGCTGCAGCCGCGCGGTGATGGTAGCCGGCGCCAGCCCCAGCGCTTCGACCGATTCGGGCGCGCTGCGCGGAGTCGAGGATCCGGATGACCGCGTTCTCGCCGTAGTAGCCGGGAATGACCGAGACCCGGAAGTCCATCGCCACGATGCGGGCGCCACAGTGCACGCGGGCGCGGAAGCTCCCGTCCTGCGGCCGCCGGCGCTCGGCGATGTCCAGGCTGCCCAGGATCTTGATCCGTGACAGCGACCTCGGGCCGCTGGCGCACCAGATCCTCCCGCCAGGTCGCCGAGATTGAAGTGCTGCAGCAGGCCGTCGATGCGAAGCGCACCCGCAGCCGGCCCTCGATCGTCTCCAGGTGGATGTCGGAGGCGCCGCGATCGATGGCCACGCGCAGGAGCTTGCGCACGATCTCGTCGGCGCTGTCCATGCGCCGGCCACTCGGGGGCGGCGGTCGAGCGGGCTCCTGCTCGGCGATGACGTCGACGTCCTCGCCGCGGCGTCCAGGCGCGGGTGGATCTCGGTCCGGTACAGGCGCTCGAGCGCACGGGTGATCGCGCCCGCCGTGGAGGTGATCACCTCGATGCGCAGCCCCGTGCTGCGGTGCAGGTCGTCCACCACCCGCGCCATCGTCGGGTCGTCCATGGCGGCCACCAGCGTGTTGGACACGCGGGCCAGCGGAACGACACGGTGACTTGAGCGCGAACCGCTCGTTGACCAGCGCCTCGTAGAGTTGGGTCGATGATGATCGCGTCGAGGTTGAAGAACCGGATGTGGAGCTGGCGGCACAGGGCCAGTCGCATCCGCTCCTCGGTGACGAGGTTGAGGCGGATCAGCGTGGCCCCGAGAGGCTGGCCGCCCGCCGCTGCTCGGCGAGCGCGCCTTCGAGCTGCTCCTGGCTGATCTCGCCGCTCTTGACGAGCAGGTCGCCGAGTCGCGTGCTGCGGCGGTGGCGCTCGAGGACCGAGACGAGCTGGTCGCGGCTGATCAGCCGCTGGGCGATGAGGACGTGGCCGAGCGGAACCGTACCGCTCGAGGCTGGCCTGCATCTTCAGGGCTTCGTCGATCTGGGGGCTCGTGACGAACCCCTCCCGCACCAGCAGCTCGCCGAGGCGCGCGCCACGGGCGGGTCGGAACCCGGTCGCTCGGCGCCGACGGTTGTGGAACGGTCGCCGTTGCTGCCACGCATGCCCGCTCCCCCAGGGCTCCAATCCAGCCACGAAGGCGAAGGGGTCGCAAGATGAGTGCCGCGGGATCGCTACGAGGGCGTGGGGGCTATCTATCTGTAATAATGTTCATTTTATGGTGGGGCGAGCACTCGGGTGAGTCGAGAGATGGCCATAAATGTATCCGGACGGTGAGTATCCCGCCAGGGCCGGGCCCGGCCTGGCGGGCTCGAATCCGAAGCTACGCCGAGGCCGCGGCCGCCTTCTCGCGCCGCCTTGCGCTTGCTCGCCGGAGCCAGCCTCGACCTTGCTCGCCGCGCGGCGCCTTTTCCTTCTTGTCGGCCTTCTTGTCGCCGTCCTTCGGCGTCTCGGGGCGATCGACCAGCTCGAGGAACACCACTGGCGCCGCGTCGCCGCGCCGCACGCCGGCCTTGATGATCCGCGTGTAGCCGCCGTGGCGCTCGGCGAAGCGCGCCGCGATGGTGTCGAAGATCCGGGCCGACGACCTCGTGTGTCGGGCACGAGCGTGCAGCACCTGGCGGCGCGCGTGGAGGTTCTCGCGCTTGGCCAGCGTGATCACGTGGTCCGCCAGGCCCGCGCATGGCCTTGGCCTTGGCCTCGGTGGTCATCGATGCGCTCGTGCCGGAACAGCGCCACCAGCAGATTGCGGAACATCGCCCAGCGGTGCTGGGTCAGGCGGCCGAGCTTGTAGCCGTCGTCGCGATGCCTCATCGCAGTCGACTCCGGTCCTCGCCGCGCCATGAGCGCCCCGAGCACGTTGGGATCGATCCGCATGCCGAGCGACAGTCCGAGCGCGGCCAGCGCCGTCTTGATCTCGTCGATCGACTTCTCGCCGAGATTCTTGACGTCGCGCCAGGTCGAGCCTCGGTCTTCTGGACCAGGTCGGCGACCAGGTTCAGCTCGGCGTCCTTGCAGGGCGTTGATGGCGCGCGCGGGCAGAGCCAGCTCCTCGAGCGTCTTGGCCGAGCGCGTCGCGCAGGAACGCGTCGCCCGCCCCGGTCTCGGCTTCCTCGTCCTCGTCGGACGCCAGGCGGCGCCAGCGGGTGAGAAGTGGTCACGCGAGGAACGTGGAGGCCCGGGTGAACGCGTCGTCGGGGCTGACCGCAGCCGTTGGTCCAGACCTCCAGCGACGCAGCTTCTCGTAGTCGGTGATCTTGCCGAGCCGCGACATCTCGACGTTGTAGGCCACCCGCGGTGATGGGCGAGTAGGCCGCATCGACCGAGATCGCGCCGGCCGGGGTGGTGCCGCCCGGCGCGTCCGGCCGCCTGGTAGCGACGCCCGACGCCGACACCGAGCTCCACCGTGACCACGCGGGCGCCGGCGCCCGATGCGTGAACAGGTGCGATCTCGGGGTTCGAGCGACCTCGACGCCCGTCTCGGGAACGTCCTGCGCCCGTCACGTCCCGCGGTCCGCTGACCTCCATCCGGAGCACCCTGCGGCTCATCCCGACGGGCACCTGGATCGCCAGCTTCTTGAGGTTCAGCAGGACGTCGATCGGTGTCTCCGGTCACGCCGGCGATGCGCGTATCCCCGGCGCTCTGACGCCGTCGATCCGCACCCAGGCCACGGCCGCGCCGGGCACGATGGACAGGAGCGTGCGGCGCAGCGAGTTGCCGACCGTCAGCGCGTAGCCCTTCTCGAAGGGCTCCGCCACCAGCCGGCCGTACCGGTCGCTCAGGATCTCCCACTCGATCTTCTTCGGCTTCTGAAACGGAATCCGTGGCATGCGCTCCCGGTCTCCTTACTTGCTGTACAGCTCGACGATGAGCTGCTCGGACACGGGGATCTGGATGTCCTCACGGAGCGGCAGGCTCCGGATGACGCCCTCGCTTGGCGTTGATGTCGAGCTCGAGCCACTGCGGCAGCTGACCGCGGCCGGCGTTGGCGTTGTCGTCGATCCGGCGCTTGCCGCATCTGGACGTGGGCCGCAGCTGGATGACGTCGCCGACCTTGGCCAGGAACGACGGCACGATCACCTTGCGACCGTTCACCTGGAAGTGACCGTGGCGCCACCATCTGGCGCGACCTCCCGGCGCGAAGCCGCGAAGCCGAGGCGGAACACCACGTTGTCCAGGCGCAGCTCCAGGAGGCGGAGCAGATTCTCGCCGGTGACGCCCTTCTGGCTCTCCGGCCCACTGGAAGTACTTGCGGAACTGGCTCTCCAGCACGCCGTAGATCCGCTTGGCCTTCTGCTTCTCGCGCAGCTGCACGCCGTACGGCGGTCAGCTTGCCGCGGCTGCAGGCCGTGCATGCCCGGCGGATAGTTCCGCCGCTCGATCGCGCACTTGTCGGTGAAGCAGCGGGCGCCCTTGCAGGAAGAGCTTCATGGCCCTCGCGGCGGCACAGCCGGCACTTGGCGTCACGATATCGCGCCATCGCGCGCCTCCTACACCCGCCGCCGCTTGGGCGGGCGGCAGCCGTCGTGAGGAATGGGCGTCACGTCGCGGATCGCCGGTGATCTCGAGGCCCACCGCCTGCAGCGAACGGATGGCCGCCTCGCGTCCGGCGCCCGGGCCCCGCACGAAGCACCTCGATCTGCTTGAGCCCGATTTCCATGGCCTTGCGGGCCGCGATCTCGGCCGCGGTCTGGGCCGCGAACGGCGTGCTCTTGCGCGAGCCCTTGAAGCCGGCGCTGCCCGCGCTCGACCACGACACGACGTTGCCCATCTGGTCGGTGAGCGTGACGATCGTGTTGTTGAACGTGGCCTGGACGTGGGCGATGCCGGTGCGGACCTCGCGGCGCTCGCGCTTCTTGCTGCCTTTCTTCCGGGGAGCGGGCTTCGGCGCTTCAGCCATCCGTTATGCTCCTGCCTTCTTGGGCGCGGCCGCCGCGGCCGGCGCGGGCGCCGCGGCCGACGGCTTCTTCTTCACCATGATCGCCCTTGCGCGGTCCCTTGCGTGTCCGCGAGTTGGTATGCGTGCGCTGCCCACGCACGGGCAGACCGCGACGATGCCGGATGCCGCGATAGCTGCCGATGTCCATGAGGCGCTTGACGTTCATCGAGATCTCGCGCCGGAGGTCACCCTCGACCTTCAGCTCGCGCTCGATGATGTCGCGAACCGCGCAGTCTCCTCGTCGCTCCACGCCTTCACCTTCTTGGCCGGATCCACGCTGGCCCTGGTCAGGATGTCGGCGGCCGGTCGACCGCCCGATCCCGTAGATGTACGTGACCGCCACCTCACCGCGCTTCTCCCTCGGCAGATCGACCCCGCCACTCGCGCCATGCTGGTCTCCTCTAGCCTTGCCGCTGCTTGTGCCGCGGGTTCTTGCAGATGATGCGGGTGACGCCCTGCGCGCTTGATGATCTTGCAGTGCTCGCACCGCGTCTTGACCGACGGTCGGACTTTCATGGCTCTCCCTACTTGAACCGGTAGGTGATCCGGCCCCGCGTCAGGTCGTAGGGCGACAGCTCGACCTTCACCCGGTCGCCCGGCAGGATCCGGATGAAGTTCATCCGCATCTTGCCGCTGACGTGCGCCAGCACCTGGTGGCCGCTCTCCAGCTCGACCCGAAACATCGCGTTCGGGCAGCGGCTCCACCACCGTTCCCTCCACTTCGATCGCGTCTTCTTTCGGCATCCCCGCGCTCTCAGGCCGCCCCGGTGCGGCGCCGCCAGTTCTTGCCGGTGAGCACCTCGGCCCCGTCATCGGTGATGGCGATCGTGTGCTCGAAGTGGGCGGCCAGGCTGCCATCCTGGTCACGGCCGTCCAGCCGTCGTCCAGGATCCGCGACCTCCCAGCTGCCCCATCGTCACCATCGGCTCGAGCGCCAGCACCATCCCCGGCCGCAGCTGAGGCCCGCGGCCCGGGTCCCCGAAGTTCGGCACCTGGGGCTCCTCGTGCAGGGCCCGGCCGATGCCGTGGCCCGACGAAGGCGCGCACGATCGAGAAGCGGTGCGCCTCGACGTGCTGACTGGATGGCGTGCGAGACGTCGGAGAGTCGGCGGCCCGGCCGGCACTCCTGGATGCCCGAGCTCCAGGCTCTCCCGGGTGACGTCGAGCAGCTGCTGAACCTGCGGCGGCACCTCGCCGATCGCCAGCGTGAACGCGCAATCGGCGTAATACCCTTCCACGATACACCCCAGGTCCAGACCGACGATGTCGCCCTCGTGGATCGCGCGCTGGGCCGACGGGATGCCGTGCACCACTTCCTCGTTGATCGAGATGCACACGGTGGCCGGGAAGCCGCGATAGCCCTTGAAGGCGGCGCCGCGCCCTGCGCGATGGATGAAGTCCTCGACGTCCTCGTCGATCTCGAGTGTCGACATGCCCGGCTTCACGACGGTGCGCAGCCGGTCCATCGACGTCGGCCAGGATGTGGCCGGCCTGCCGCATGAGGCGCGACCTCGCGCGCCGACTTGAGCACGATCACCGGTGGGCTCCACCGCGGCGCCGGATCGTCGGCGCGGATGGCGTCGACCGAGCCCTCGCCCTGACACCGTCGCGAGCAGGTTCCGGCTGGCGGTAGTAGTCCAGCAGCGGCGCCGTCTGCCGCTCGGTACGACCTCGCAGGCGGTTCCGCACGGTGGCCTCGCGGTCGTCCTCCGCGCTGGTAGAGCTCGCCGCCGCACCGGTCGCAGACTCCCGCGCGCCGCGGGCGGGCTCGACGTCGAGGTGGTAACGTCGGCCGGCAGCTGGCGGCACAGCGCGGCGGCCGGTCAGCCGGCGCAGCGAGCTCGGCTCTCCGACACGTCGAAGTAGACGCACGGCGTCGAGCGTCTGGCCGAGATCCTTCAG
>ERZ1370068.3142-contig-2264_pt1 | contig 134778 bp, 207 predicted proteins | sample MGYA00561227_ERZ1370068 | MGnify/ENA primary metagenome ERZ1370068 (study PRJEB38410, sample SAMEA6850437) | metagenome | study: Metagenomic assessment of the ecological functions of the soil: analysis of the soil microbiota associated with the...
GCAGTGATGAATGATCTCCGTGGTCGCTACCCAAATCTTCCGTTATGGGCAGTCGGCACAAGCCAGGGACCATTTCCGCCGCGGTTGCTGCGGCGAACGTCAGTCCGCCGCCGGATGGCATCGTTCTTACTTCTTCTCTCACAGGACCCAGCGCCCTGGGAGACTTGCAGAGCGTTGACCTGAGGCGATAAATGTTCCGGCTCTCATTGTCACCAATGAGGATGACGCGTGTTCGGTAACGAAACCGGAAGATTCCAAGGCTCTTAAGATGCGGTTTACGGCGTCTCCGAGAGTCCGGGTGCGCAACTTCGATGGCGGAAGCACCCCTTTGTCAGATCCCTGTGAGTCGCTGTCTGGTCACGGATTTTTGGCATAGAACAAAAAGTAATTGAAGCTGTGACGAAGTGGATCAAGCGCGCCGAACAGTAGAGCAAGGCCAGTGATAGAGTCTAGCTTGGCGCTTCAGACCGACGCATAGGCGCGGCGGAGCTTGGCGTCAGCTCGGCGGGCCATTAAGAAACCCGCAAAAGAAGACGAAAATGGTGAGTCAGGTTTAGCAGTAAAGGCAATGTCAGGTGAGCATGGCAAAATTGCGGACAATCTATTGAAAAAGCTCGGGGGAACCGCCCAGGCTTCCACCAGGCTGGCGGATGCTGGTCATTTCCTCGGGCTCGACGTCCGGTTCTGAAACATGATGACTGCCGGTTTTAGTGACGTGCGATGATGACAACATCGGTTCAATCAGAACAATCGAAAAGAACGGCGGCGTCCTTGATAACGTAGTCAGCGGACCGACCTCGACAAGCCAAAGCGCCGGTACTGGATTGAGGCTTCGCGGGTCTTTGGCTGCTCAGCTTCCGCGTTAGCCACACAAGAGAGAAAAGGTCGTGCGGATCGTATTGAAAGACGCCGTTTCGCCAGCCGAGCGCGATGCGATGATTGCGCCGCTCGTGGCGCACAATACCGCCCAAGGAGTCGACTTCACTCACCTCTCCCTTCGCTCTCGAGTTGAGGACGACGGCGGCAACGTTGTCGGCGGTGTTACTGGCCACTCCAGATGGGGCTGGTTGTATCTCGCCACGGTGGCTGTCCCAGCAGAGTTACGCGGCAAGGTTGGGACGCCGACTGATAGAGGCGACAGAGGCGGCGGCGGTGCAGCGCGGATGCCGGTACATCTGGTTGATACCTACAGCTTCCAGGCGAGGCCATTCTACGAGAAACTCGGCTATCAGGTCTTCGGGCAGCTTCCCGACCACCCGCCCGGTCATACGCGCTTCTTATGTTCAAGACCGTTGCGTAATGATGCGGTTTAACCCGCCGCCTGGGCGGCCCATAACGGATATGCTGTTCAATAGTTAATTGGCTAGGGTCAGTTCAGCGGTAGCGCGTTAGCTGACAAAAGTATGCTCCAGCCCATCGCTACATCATTGGCGGTTCCGGAAAGCGGAAAAGCTTGTGCAGCGCAAACATCTATCGCATCTCTAAGATGCGTTATGTAATCGTTTTGGCCTGCTTGTTGATCGCGGCCGCGGAGGCTCTGGCAACGGAAGTCACTTTTCCTGGGGCGGTGGCGGAAGGATATCCCAAGATTGCAGAGGTGGCGGGCTACCTTGTGTTTCCCACAGGAGAGGCTAAGGGACAGGTCCCAGCGGTGGTGATTCTGCATGGTAGCGGCGGCATCGACGGGCGCGGGGAATTTCACGCGAAGGCGCTCAATGCGGCAGGCATCGCTACGCTGGAAGTCTTGATGTTTACCAGCGGCAATCGGCCCCGCGACGGTTCCCGCTCAAACTTCACCCATATGTATGGCGCCTTGAATTACCTGGCAAACCGACCCGACATCGATCCTCAGCGCATCGGTGTAATGGGTTTTTCCTGGGGCGGCGGTCTCTCTCTTCCTCCACGACTCTAGCTCTAACCCAGCGATTCACCGGTGGGCAGCTGCGCTTCGCTGCTCATGCTCCGTTCTATCCTGTGTGCTGGCCATACTTACGCCTGGTATCCGATCCAAAGGCACCGGGCTACGGCGCGTATAAAAAACTCACAGGCGCGCCTGTGCTCGTGTTCGCCGGCGGCGAGGACGACTATGACGAGCCGGATACCTGCCAGAAATTCATTGCTTCACTTCCTGAGGAGGCGCGGAGCCATGTTTCCCTAAGTACTATCCGAAAGCCACCCACGGATGGGACTCTCAGGAGCGGGCTAAAGTGTTCCATGACGACTCGGCTTGGCTCGGTCGGGGAGGCAGGGTACGTATGACTCCCGATCGCGAAGTTGCGGAGGACTCGCGGCGAACCGCCGTAGAGTTTTTTGTTCGGCACTTGGCGCCCCGCTGATGTCATGCCAAAGTTCGCCGGAAGCGACCAAAAGAAGTAATCGACGTCGTTTTCGAGTTGACCTTCATATTGAAGGAGAACCGTTTCGGGCTGCCGCTTCACGGGTTGTGTTGGGTTGTTCACTTCGATACAGCGACTAATTCATAGCTTCTTGTCGCCCAAGCGTAGCGCGCCCGGTCATCCCAACCAGTTAACCCTGAGATTGAACTGAATTCTCCATCGACTCAATCCTACAAGACACGAACTGTCGCGTCGTTCAGTTCAATCTTGGCATGCTTTTTGCCGCTTGGGACTGGAGATAGTCAGCGAATCGTTAGCGAGGATAGCGCCGCCAGGAAGGCTGGCAGCATTTGTCGATTCAAACAACGTTGACAGGTTGAGGCAAGTGGAGGATCTTGTGTGCAAGCATCGGAATTTGATTGCGGACCCGTGTTAGAGATATGGCCGACTAGTTTTTCGCCGCCCAATGCGTCACTAATAGTTGAACTAACGCTTCGCGGTGGCACTGGTCATGGAGGTCGGTGCCATATTCACTCTGCGCCTTCTTGTTTTTCATTCACCTTCCTTGGCTCATTTTGATCATCTGATTTAGCGTAGTCTCCAAATTGAACTGAAGGAGGTCGAACAGTGGGAGCACTACGAGAAAAGATGGTTGCGGAGATGAAACTGCGCAACTTCGCGTCCAGGGACACAGTCTTACCCTTGCCGATGGTGGGGTTGGCCAAGCACTATCGTCAGCTTCCGGATCAACTGACGCAGGAGCAGATCCGCACGTACCTGTTGCATTTGCAGGAGCGGGGCTGTCGAGTGCCTGGTAGAACGTGGCCATCTCGGGCCGCGGTTTTTCTGTCAGCAGGTTTTGGGTGGACCCAGGAGCAGATATTCTGCCACCGAGAAAACGTGGACTGGCGATTGCCGGAGGTGTTAAGTCCCAGGGAAGTGGAGCGATTGCTAGCCGCCGCAGTCAAGCTTCGGTGATCGCTGTTTGCTAATGACGGCCTACTCGGCAGGGCTTCGGGTCAGCGAGCTGGTCCACCTCAAACTCAACGATATCCATACCGAGCGGATGATGATCCGCGTAGAAGAAAAATGGCGGAAAAAGAACGCCGGCGACGATTCTCCAACGGTTGCTCGGTGAGCTGAAGAGATGCATGACTTATCAACCGGTTTCGTGGGTCTTTTTGGCAAGAACAGAAATTGCCCTCTGGATATCACTGCAGTCCAGAAAGTCTACAATCGAGCCAAAGCAGAAAGCGGCGTTGAAAAGGCAAAGGCATTCACACGTTTGCGTATTGTTTCGCCACCCACCTTTAGCCGGGTGGACCCAGACCATCAAGACACTGTTGGGTCATAACTCGCCGCAGAGCACCCAGCGCTATCTCGCAGATTCGCCAGCCCAAGTTGGGCTTGACCACGAGTCCGTTAGACTTGCTCGACCTGCGCGACCCCGCTTTAGTCGGGCACTATCATGCCGTTTGCCCGTCCGGGGCTGGTGGCAGGAGAGAGAAGCGGGCGCCCCGAACTGGCCGATATCTTCGTAGTCACGGGCAGAGCTGGTCAACGAACGCATCACCTATCGGCCTCTGAGCAAAAAAGATGCGGGCTGGGTTTATCTTGCCGCACCCAAGAGCTGGGAGGTCATCTCAAAAGTGCGACACTTGCGGCTTTGAGCACCCGACTTATAACTCCTGCCGTAACCGCCACTGTCCTAAATGCTAGTCGCTGGCCAAAGCCAAGTGGTTGGAGAAGCAGACCTCTGAGCTTTTGCCGGTGGGATACTCCATCTGGTGTTTGCCTTGCCGCATGAATTTAACCGGTTGATCCTCGCCCACAAAAGATCCCGTTAGCTCTTCTGTTTAAAGCCGTCAGTGAAACAGCTTCCTGGAGTTTGGCCAAAGGCGTCTGGGCGCAACGATAGGAATTATCGCCGTGCTCATACCTGGGATCAAACCCTCAAAGATCATCACCTCCATTGTCTTGTCTCGCCGGGCGTTCTGTCTTTGGATCACAGCCGTTGGATTGGAGCACGCGGCCAAACTCTTCGTTTCCTGTCACCGCTCTGAGCCAGGTGTTTCAGGGAAAAGTTCCTGGCTCTGTTAGAACAGGCCTGGGTGATAAAGGAAAAATCCCGCCGGCTAACAACGAGATCAAAGCATCACCAAAAGAGCTGGGTGGTCTACGCCAAAGCCGTTCGGTTCTCCACAGACCGTGCTCGATTACCTCGGCCGCTACCTACCCGCGTGGCGCTGTCCAACGAGCGCATCCTTTCGGTCCAAAACGGTCAGGTTACCCTTTGCTTAGATCGAAAAGGATGGCAACAGAAAAACGACCGTCCCCTGACGCCCACGAATTCATCCGCCGCTTCCTGCTTCACGTCTTGCCGGATGGCTTCATGCGCATCCGTCACTTCGGCTTCTTAGCCAACTGCCCAAAACACGCCCTCGCTCAATGCCGCAAGCTTGTTCGATGGTGCTTTGCCTGAAACTCAAAAAATCAGCCCACGATCTCCTACTGAACTTACGGGCATCGATCTGAGTCGCCGCCCTTCCTGCTATCGGGAACCATGATCGTCGTCGCTGAACTGCCGCCAATATCAAGCCCGTCTCAATGGGATTCTTCAGGCGAGAAAAAAATCCAAATGCTCTTAAACCCATTTATCTTCTCAAATCCTGATGGTTCTTATAGTGCTTCATAAGGCGAAGGCAGCTGAAACTGATTGCAACGTTAATCACGCAAAACCTATCAGCGTCGAACTCAACCTTACTGACTCACCGCTTTATCAAATTTCTTCAAAACATCCCTTTCTGTGCGCCGTCGCCGTTTTCGGAACCTTGAATAGTTTGTGGATTTAAAAAGTGTCTTTATACAATCCAAACATAATATCCCCCCGTGGCGCTTGCCAGAATATTTGAGCCGATCGCTCAGGTTTTAAAGATAAAAGCAGTACAGTTAGGCTGCAATCGAATTGATGATCATCCGCTTCAACCGAGAAGTCGCTGATGACTCTCTCTCGAGACCGGAATTGAGCGGGCGATCCGCATTGTTCCTGATTTTCCTCTTGCGCATATGCGCTTTCGAGATATTACGCCGATTCTCGAAGCGGATCCGGCTTTGTATAGCGCCATTATTGATCGGCTCGCACAGCGGTATCGATCCGACCCTCCCGACTGTCTCGTTTGCATCGAATCTTTTGGGTATGTCTTCCGGTGCACCGTTGGCCTACTGGTTAGGGGTGCGTCTTGTGTTGGCCACGGCGACAAGGCAAACTACCACGCGAAAAATCCAGCAGGACTACGTTATGTGCTATGCGAGCAATAAGTCTTTGGAAATCCATGGAGATTCGATTCGCGCCGGCGATCGAGCCCTGATTGTTGATGATGTTCTGGCGAGTGGCGGTTCGGCGTTGGCCGCGGTGCAGTTGGTGGAGCGGGCTGGGGGTGTCTGTGTGGGGGTGGCGTGCGTTGCCGATATGCCGGATGGCCCGTTCAGGCCGGAGATTGAACGGAGAGGAATCCCGATCTTCGCATTAGCACGGCTCTGACCGTCACGCAGGTCTCGGGACGCAAAGTGGTGTTTAGATAAGAGGTGGACGATTTGATTGCCCAACCCATCGCTTCAGACCGACGCGGAATACGCGCGGCTGAGCACGGCGTTAACCCTGTAGTTGAATGAATTCTCCTTCACTCAAATCTCTGCTAACAGTTTTGGTTTTCTAAAAGGCTGCCGGAGCATTTTACTGCGCCTGAATTCCGGTAGTTCATCGCGGAAGAAAGATGACCCTATTGGAGCGCCAATAGATGGTGTTGAGGGCCTCAGTCCCAATAATCCTACAACACTCGACAGTTGCGCCGTTCAGTTCAATCTCAGGAGAAATCCGACCTTCCTACTCAACTAATACCTGTCGCCATATAAAGTTGATTTTGCTGTTCCGAATTCCCGACAGTTGTTGCCGATCCCCTACAGCACGTAAATATTCCAATTTCGTGGCTCGAAAAAATCGCATGTTAAATTCTTGAAACCTCCGCTTTGATGAAGCTTTAGGAAGGAATAGCGCGTTTTCGTGATCTCGCATCTCGGAATTCCTAGTGGTACGCCTTTGCGCAATCCCTTTACGGTCAAGCAACAGATTATGATGCAAGGAGTTCTTTACATGCGCTTTCGTTTCGTTCTGGCCGTGCTTGCCGCATGAGTCTGCGATGGACGCGCTCCATTCGTTGTGCCTGACGTGTAATCGTGAGAGTGCAAAATCCCCCGGGAGGGAGAGCATGAACGAGATCGTGACCTTGGCAGAAAGCCTGATCCCGCTGATCAGCGAGCTACGCCACACGACCGAGAATGACCGGCGTATCGCCGAACCGATTGTGCAAGCTATTCGCGAAAGCGACCTGTGTCGCATGCTCCTCGACACTGGCGCACCCCCGCAGATACACACCGGAAGAGTGGTTGAGGGTCCTCGAGACGCTGGCGGGCGCCGAAGCGTCGGTGTCCTGGCTCATTTGGAACAACACGCTGCCCTGTTTCTGGGCCCGCTTCCTGGATGACGCGGGGCGCGCACGGGTGTTCGGCGACTCCAGTCGGTTGTTTGCGGGCTCCACACGACCGACCGGACAGGCCGTGACCAACGCAAGGCGGGTTCCGGCTGAGTGGCCGCTGGTCGCTCGTGTCTGGCTGCGAACTGGCCGACTACGTCCATCTCATGAGCCTGGTGCACGAAGATGGTGCGCCGCGCATGCTCGTTCCTGGTCAACCCGACCTCCGCGTGCTCTTCGTGCCCAAGGGCCGCTACGCCATCCTCGACACCTGGCATGTCGGGGGCTTACGCGGCTCCGGGAGTCACGACGTCGTCGTGGACGACGTGTTCGTGCCGGTTGAAGACTCGTGTCGCGCCCGCTCCCCTGTGGCGAGCAACTCACCGCTTGGCCAGCTGCCCATTATTCCGGTGATGGTCGCTGGCATTGGCGCCCAGTTCCTGGGCATGGCGCGCGCGGCGATGGCCGTCACGATCGAGATACTGCGCAACAAGGTATCCGTAGATCCGGGCGCATCGATTCGCGAGCGACCGAGGTGTGCTCGCCGACATCGCGTCGTATGGCGCTGCGGTCACTGCCGCAGGGAGCCATCTCCACGCCAGCATGGCGGCCAGTGTGGAACAAGGTCAGACATCAGCTTCCGACTGCCGAGGACCGTGCGGCGCTGTACAGTGCTGGTCTGCATGCCGCCACCGTCGCGCGTGCAGGCGTGGTGGCCATGCACGCCGCCGCCGGGACGACGGCACTCTATGTTGACTGTCCACTGGAACGAAGCATCCGCGATCTGCAAACAATGGAACAGGCATATTGCGGCGCAACCGCATCTGGTTGGAGGACGCCGGGAGAGTGCTTTTGGGGCATGAACCGATTAATCCATTATTTATGATTTGAGGAGCGGGTCGACGGTCATCATCGCTCTCACGGCTTTGCCGAACCACGCACTGGAGCGGGCGTTGGCCGTATCGGCCACGTGGAAGATGGAGAAGGTTCCCCTGCGGATCTGTGTGCATTCCGGTAACTGATGCGCTGGTTGTGGCGCTACTTGTCATTGCTTGCGCCCGGCGTAAGCCACCTCCCCCGTTAGGGCTGTATGCCAACTGGAGCGGCCGCACATTCGGATCCATAAGAAACACGGCATTGCCGCCGGCACTGATGATTTTGCCACCGGCCCGGGTAAGCGTTGACATCGACCGTGCCTTAACCTGGGTAGTCGGAAGTAATGCGCACCTTCCATTTGTCGAGCTTGGTGATGGTCAGCGCCACATCGCTGCGAGAGCTTCCTTTGGAGTCGGCGACAACGTCACCGAGATATTTCCCGGCGACAAGATCCGCCGGTTCGATAGTGGCGCTCTCGCGCCGCCGGCGGCGTGCGCCTCGGCACCCGCCGCCTCTGCTTCTTTGAGCTGGCCCAATAGGCGAAATTCGTAGAGATCGATCCACACCACGTCCGCAGAGTTGGAGCGCAGCTTGATGTCTCGAGATACTTAGCGGTGACTGGAGGAACTTGAAGTCTTGCCAGCCGCCGGTTTGGAACACTTTGGCGTCTTGCGGTGGAAAATGCCAATCGCGCGAAACGGTCCGCTCGGTGACTCATCTCCGGCCAGCAGTTCGAACTCTTTTGGGTTGCGCCCGCTCTTGTGGGATTAGCATGCCAAAGGTATCGAACGTCGCTCTGCGCTCATCCTTGAAACCGAATACGGCTTCTTCTCCCACCTGAACCTCGCGATACTGCTCTTCCTTGCCGTCGACGGTAACCGTCCAGGCATCACCCGGTGCGAGCAAAAGCCGCCCCCCGTTTTCTGCGGACAAGAGGTTGGCGGACGTTCGGGAAGGCTCGCTCTGCGCGATCGATCGGCTCACTCGATATGCGCAGCTGATGCGTTCTCCCGACTTGTGCGTGAATTCGACACGCGTAGAGCCTCGGCGCTCGACCACGCCCTCGAACGGCGGAGTATACGGCCACCAGCGCGAGCAAAATTGTGGCAACCGCAGCATAATGTCCAACGCCGATTCCAGCGCAAGCCCGACCTTAGTACGGTCGTCAGCCGATTTGGTGCAACCCTGCCAATCGTAGCCGACACGCCTCGGCAGAGCGCCTGGAAGCCGCTATGCGCTGGATCGCCATCCCAGCCGATGAGATCGGCTGTTTGCTTACGCCGAAACTCGAGCGGCACGGTGACGCGCCGATCAAAACAGGCAACAACACGCCGCGTTCAGCAGCAGCGGCGGCTTCATTCTTCACCCATTCGGATGCGACCGAATGGCTCGACCAGAGCACGACCACGCTCTCGGCATCGTTGAGCTCGCGTTCGATCAATTGATCGTAGGCCTGACCCGTGATAATGGCGATCCCACCACACGGACCATCCCATGAGATTTCCAAGGCGCTCGCAAGCTTGTGGGCCTGCCCGCGGTTCCCGCTCGCGTAGCTGATAAAAATGTCGCTCACTACGGCTTCACCAGATCTCCAATAGATTCATGCGCAAATGCCAAGCGCTTACGATCCTGCGGGCGCATCCTGTTCCACCGGCGAGGTTATTTTTATTCCAGTCGAGCATCCCTCCTTTGAGGTTGGAGACGTGCTCAAAGCCGAGGCCGGTCAGAATGGCGGCCGCCGTCGTGCTGCGGACGCCGGCGCGGCAAACCACGATGACGTGGCTGTTCTTATGTTTCTCTAATTCTTCCGCGCGTGCGGTCAAGTCTTTCAGGGAATGAGAAGACTGCCGGAGATATGTCCAAGCTCGCCGTGTATATTCCTCGGGCTCGCGAACGTCGAGAACGATCGGGCCGCAGAACTTTCATTGAGCAATTGCACCTGATTGGGGCTAAGCTGGCGGACTTGGTTTAGTCCGGCCAACGTAGGAAAGCGAAGCCGATCATCGTCTACTGCCGATCTGATTCGGCTGGAGCACCTCTTGAATGTTGTCCGGCAGCGGCAATCCGAGATTGTTCATCAGCTCAACGTACTGTTCCCGAGTGCGGCCTACAACGCGAGGAGTTGAGACGTTTTTCGTCGCCAATAGTGGAGCGCCTATTGCCGCGATAGTCGTGGGCAGGGAACATCAATGTCTCATCAGGAAGCGCGAAGAGCTTCTGTGTAATGCCGTCGAATTGTTCGCCGGCATCGCCGCCGGCAAAACTCACACCGCCCGGTGCCGCTGAATAAGCAGTGTGTCGCCGGTCAGCACCCGGTCCCCTGTGAAGAGGCTGATTCCGCTCAGGCGTGTGGCCCGGCGTGTAAAGAACTTTCAGGCGCAGCTCGCCGACGGGAATTTCGTCGCCGTCGTCCACGTGGACGTTGACATGAGGCGCAGGCGACTTGGAGTGCATGATGACTTTCGCTCCGATGAGTTCTTTAAGGTCGTTGCTGGCGCTGCGATGGTCCTGCATGCGTGTGGGTGTCGATGACCGCTTCGAGTCGAAGCCCCTGATAGGCGAGAAGCGCAAGGTAACGGTCAACCTTCCTCGCGAACCGGATCGACCAAAACGGCCACATGATCCTTTTCGCCGCCGATCAAATAGGTTTCGGCATTTGCCGCGGTTGAGTTCACGGAACAGCATCGAAACCTCCTAACTCAGTTCCTCGTTCCTTGTTCAATTCGTTCAAACCGTTCAAATCGTCTGGTGCTTCAGAACTCGTTGAGCTGTTTGAACGCATCGTGGATTCAGTCATCCCCAAACTCTGCTCGCGACCTTGGTGACCAGTTCGAGCTTGCGACGCATGTCGTCCCAAGAAAGGAGATTCCCGAAGCAGCGGAAGCGAAGCCGCATTGAGTGCTGAGGGCGAGATTTTCCACCGGCACGTGATCTGGCGGCTTGCTCGATGCGCTGCAACAGCTGGTCTTCCGATTCCAGTTGCGGCTCTTGGTCGTGATCGAGCCAAGAACGACAGTCTTGCCCTTGGGCACGAAGCGCAGCGGCTCGAAACCGCCAGCGCGCTCAGTGTCAAATTCCATCAGAAATCTATCCATTTGCAAAGAGCCGAAAGCCTTCTCCGCGATTGGCTCGTAGCTCCTCCGCTCCCCAGGCGCTGCGCTTGTTGCCCCGGCAAAATGGATGCCGATCGTCGTCTCAGGGTGATCGCTTGATGCCCTGAATCATCCCGTTGTCGGCCGCGATCGCCGCGTCCAAGGCTTCTGCGGAATTGACACCGCTCGCGTCTAACGACGCCCGGCGCTTCGGGTCGAAGAAGGTGGAGTAAGAGGGTGCGTCCAGTTGAACGTAGGAAGCACCTTCATCGATCAACGCTTGAACTTCTCCGCGCATGATCATTGCGACATCCTGAAGCATGTCGTGAATGGTCGGATATACCTTGTCGGTTACCCCGGGCTTGTAGCGGCTTATCGCGTGTTGCATCGCCGCCGGCGTGCAGACTTTGAAAGCGACCCGGTGCGTGCTGCTTCAAAAACGGCGCCTCGCCCGGAGTGAAGCGGCTTTTCTTGCGCAGCTTTCCGCCGACGATGAACTGGAGATTGCCTTCCTTGGACTCTTCGCCAACTCACTGCCCGCGCCACGCCATTCGAAGCTCACCGTCGTCTTACCCTGAACCAGACCATCGACGGCTTGGGTGATATCCGCCGTGAAATATCCCGCCGGTATTCGCCGTCGGTAAAGACTTCTGACCCCTGCAGCTTTCTGCAGGTCGAGCGCCTTGAGAATCGATCGATCTTCGATATCACGCAGCTGATCGCGCTGTAGCTTGCCCTCGCGATAAGCCGCACGCGCCTGGAGGAGCTCCGGCGGGCGGAGGAGACTGCCGATATTGTCTGCTCGAAATTGTTTCGCCATAGATTGAACTCCTTAGGATAAATTACTTTATACCTAACTCGCGGAGGACATCGTTTTGCAAACTAAAAGTCAAAAATTTTTGATGGATGGACTGGCTCGGGAAGCTTGAGCGCTTGCGCGTCATTAGCCAAATGCTCCTTGATTTCTGCATCAGTTGGAATGCCAGTGCGAGTAAATGCCGGCATCGAAGCACGGTAAGATTCCAGTGCCGTTTTCGCATCGACGCCATAGATGCGCGCCAGGAACTCGCTCCCTTCCCGCTCGTTTTCCAGGAAGGTGCGGTTTCCCTTCGCCCGCGCCCGGAGCATCTTTTTACCTGATCGGGCTTGTCTTGGAGGAGTTTGAGCGGGACAGCAAGGCCGCTGTCTATGCCGGCGAATTTTTCCAACGCGCTGTCAAGGATGTTCATCTTGAATTTGTCCCGCGCCACAGCGACCCACGGCGGACTGAGCGCTATCACTTGAACCGCGTTACTTACCAGCGCTTGCAACTGCATCGTCTGATCGTTGATCTGCATCGAAGTGATATCCCTATCGGGGTCCAAGCCGCCCATCGCCAACATCGCTTTTGCCCGGTTATGCTGGCTGCCGCCAATTGTGGAGATCCCGAGCACTTTATTCTTGAGATCTTTGACCGAACGGTATTCGGGTCGAGCTACAAGCCAGTAAAGAGGACGACGCAGAGTCACCGCCACAACACGCAGTGGCGCGCCACGTTGGAGGGCCCGAATCACGCTTCCTATGGAAGCCTGACCATCCAGCTCACCCGAGATACCGGCCGTGATCGCTATGCCGGAATTCATCTGAATGAACTGTGGCTCCAATCCCTCTTCCGCGGTAAAAGCCCTTCTCCTTGGCTAGAGAAAATGTCCGCGTAGTTGATGCCGCTGCTGGCATAGGCGATCCTCACTTTTGCAGCGGCAGCGTCTGAGCCGTGATGGTTTCTACTGCGAGAAAAGAGCCTGACACAATGGCAAATGAAAAAAGTAAGAAGTGTAAAGTGTTCAAAACGAGGGTTGTGCGTTGCGCCGAAACGCGTCTGCCGCCGCGCGTTTTCATGTCTTCGATCCTCTCCCATCCTACCTCATTCGAGCACACACAGGGCGTGCCAAAGACAAAACCATCTACATCTCCTCAAGCGGAGAGACTATTCAATAAAGAACTGCCATGTCAACTAACTGACTCTCTCTGTATTGCGTGATGGCTTCCTCTGCATACGGCACTGAGGGACCAATTGACCGGAACCGGTCAAAGACATATAAGAGTTTATGGCCGGGCGCGTCCTATCCATCTTTATCGTAAGCTAACCTTCTCAACGTCTCTCGTCATAGCGCTGCTAGGGCTTCTGCCAGGCTGTTCTACTCAGCCTCAAAGCCATCCGCTCATGACCCGACCGATTCCTCCTGATGCCCAATTTTTAGAAGAGTGCTCGATCAAAGGAGTCATGGCCTGTAGGGTCATGTCGGCGCTGTCCGGTGATTACGGTGCCGAGCGGCACTCCAGCTGTATCGCCTATCGCGACAGTAGCGCTAAGTTAGTTGAGCAGTGCGGTTCTCTGCCCGCCACGCAGCCCTGAGCTTTCATTGCTTGCTGTCGCGCTTCAATCTCCAGGGCAACTTGAAAATATCCGTAAATCTACTTGCTCGCACCCAATTCCTTGATCGCCTGGCGCACCGGAGAGAAATCCCTCACTTCGTCTAACGGTTTTTCTTCTCGCCCAATCTTTCAATGAGGCTGTCCATCTCAGCGTCGGTCATTTGTCCATCCGGGGTGATGGCTTTGAGCTCGAGATCGTAGGATCGGGCGGCGACTTCCGCTGTCTGCGGCAGCCACTTTAACATCACGGCGATCGTCTCCTGGACGATTGTCGGCGATGAACCGGTTGGCCTTGATCAACGCGCGCAAGGTCCGTTTCACCATTTGAGGATTTTCCTTCAGCGAACGATCCGACGGTGAACAAACCCGATGCGGGCATGCCTACCTCCGGCGGTCCGGCCAATACTTTGTAACCCATCTGCTGCAGCATGACGTCGTAGGGCGGCGAAACCGACACGCGCCTGAACCGCTCCGGATGCGAGCGCTTGTGCCCTTAACGGCGTCTCTCCGATAACGAGTTGTTGCACCAGGGCGGGATTAAATCCTTGGAGCGAAGCAGCTCCTCGGCGACCAGTTGATCGGTTCCTCGTACCGTCGCCACGCCGAGTTTTTGCCTTTCAGATCCTGGATGTCTTTGATTTCCGGACGCACAACCAAAAAATACATTCCCTTTTTGAGAGCAATCAAAATGACTTTCAAGGGCAGTCCCTGCAGAATGCCGCGAAAGGTGCTGACAAAGGAGGTCGTAAAGGAGACATCTCCATTCATGACTGCCATCGCCCCAAGCCGCGGACTGACCTGAATGAGCTCTACCTCCAAGCCCTCCTCGCGAAAGAAGCCCTTGCTCGCGGCAACGTAAAGCGGCGTAATCGTGTTGCTGCGGCTCGAATAAGCGATCCGAATTTTTGTGTTTGAGCATCGAGCACTCGAGGCAAAGAGCGCAGCGCTCAGGAAAGCTGCGAGCATTAGCCGTGAAAGAATTTGGGTTTGAACGGTGCGCATCGTATCTTCTTTCTTTGCTCTAAGACTCAAGTCATCGCAACTCCGAAGTGCCCTTTCATTCGCAGGAACTTTTTGTCGATTTCCTTCGAAGGCCCTTCACATGTTACCGCCAAAGAATCTGGTAGCTCGCGAATAACGCGTTTTACTGAATTTGAAAATAGGTCAGGTTGATGGAAGGCGTCAAGAGAGCAAAATCCGTACAGAAAAAATTGTTCATAACATCTTGTCTGTCTTTTTCGCCAACTCAGATGCTTTTTCAATTGGACGAGTTGAGAACTCACTGTCTGGGAATATCTCTCTGGCTGCTTCCTGCTTGCTCATTTGGAGGCATTTTCATACATCGCTCCTGCAAGATCATCAGAATTACACGCTGGCATATCCCTTTGCGACTTTACAGTGACAAGAGCGCTCGAGGAATATTGGAAATCAGAAAACAGAAGGGAGGCAATAGTTCATGAAAAGAAAAAACAAATTCTAACAGCCGTTATTCTTTCAGGCAGCGTCGGCTTAGGAGCGAACTCGCTCTTCGCTCAAGGCGCTCCCGGAAGTGGACCGACCCCGCAACCTCGACAAACGCAACCGACGATCCCGGGGCAGCCGTCGCCCGGTCTTCCACAAGCGGAACCAATGCCGGGGCAACCAGGTACTATCCCTGAAAGAGTCGAACGGCCAAGCGCTGGCGACAAAGGCATGGTCGTGTCCGGTGACGACATCAAGAAAGCAAAAGAAGCCCTCAAAGCAAAAGGATTGAATCCCGGTCCGATCGACGGGACGCTAGATAGCAAGACGCAACAAGCCCTGCGGGATTTTCAAAAAGCCAACAAATTGCCGGTGACCGGAGTTTTGGACGCTCAGACCGCGGAAAAACTCGGTGTGACCAATGGATCGGTGTGACCAAGGAGAAGGTTCTATTCCGGGACGCGCGCCTGGCGGGAAGCTCTGTACCGAAAGATAGCCCTATGCCCGAAAGGTAAAGGTTATAAGAAAAAGATTCCGCGATAGCAGGTATTAACGAGCTAGGGGCAAGATAGATTTATCTTGCCCTAGCTCAGCGATAGACAGACTTAGACTCTATTTCCTGGTTGTCCAGGCAAGGTGTTGGTGTGTCCTAAAGAGTTTTGCTTTTGTCCGTAATAAAAGGTAAGTTACCTGCAAGCAACACGTGCAGGCACTTACTTTTTCAGTCCTAGTCCTCTTTTGGCTCTTCCTTCCCTTCCTCTGTTTTAGGCTAATTATATCTCCAAAGCTGAACAGCTATCGGCTGAGGGGTCAAGTTTACCTGGTCGGAGGTTGAATCCAAAAGCTTAAAAATCATCTTGGAATATCAAGAGAGCGAAGGAAATTGGAGACGAACCAACTTGGGCTCCGGATTTCTGATCTCCCCCGACGGCCTCTTCGTTACCGCCTACCATGTGATGAGATACTGCTTGCTTGGTCAAAAGGAAGTGAATCGTTTCGCCGAGAGCGTGGATTGTTCCACACCTGACGCTCACCCCGAGTGCGTTACAAGGCTCTAAACGGTGATCGAGAATTTCAAATAGAGATTCTATCTCACTTGAGCGGAAGCAGGACTCAACCAACGGCAAAACGTTCACACTCCCGATGAAATCATCAAGCAAAGAGACTTCGTTATAGGGAAACTGATAACCCAACCCGGTACATCGTTTTTCCTATTGGGAACTGCCGGATTTCAAACCAAGACGCCATCCGTCTCAGTGATCCTAGAGCGGACTTCGAGTTGCAACCTCTCTGCCTCCCAAGAAAGTCTTCATTGCCGGTTATCCGCGCGATCGAGATTTAGAAATCGCCTCCGGCTTCTTGAATTTGAAGGACGAGAATCATCGGGGTACTTTGCTGCGGACTATAAGCTCTATGCGCCGGGATACTTGGAGAAAGAGGGCATTTCACCCGACACCCGGTGGGGAATGCGCGTGGAGAACCACATGAGCGGCGGCGCAGTTGTGGATATAACCGGATCGCTGGTGGGAATCGTTGTGAACGGTGGCAAAAACACGGCGGCTATTCTTTCCATCGAGAATATAATGGAGAACTTTTTTCCCGGATCCGGTAAATCGGGCGCTTCGCCGGCTGTAATCTTGACCCCAAACCGAAACACCGCTTTATCTCAGAGAGAACCCTCCGGACTAGCTGCTGCAGGTTTTCAGAGCGCCCTGCAAAAATCCAGCTTCGCGGGTAAAAGCGACTACTGGGAAATGGACCACCTTCCTTGCCAATGGTCATAGGTTTGCATACTCATATCTATTGACCGCTCTCAGTGTCTATCGAAGGATGGGAAAACTAAACAAAGTACGATCCGACCCGTCACAGCCGCGGCTTGTTTCACGACGCGAGCTGCTGCGGCTCGCGCTGGGCGCCGGCGCGCTCGCGTTCACGGGAGATATTGCGATGGCAGATCCAATAATACAGCGGCCAATTCCGCGCACGGGTGAGTCGCTGCCCGTGATCGGTCTCGGCACCTGGCAAACCTTCGATGTCGACAAGGGGCAATCTGCGCGGGAGCCGCTCAAAGCGGTGTTGCGTGACTTCGTGCGTTTACAGGGCAAGGTCATCGATTCCTCGCCGATGTATGGCAACTCGGAAAGCGTGGTCGGCGATCTGGCGACGGAGCTCGGCGTGCGGAAGCAGTTGTTTTTGGCAACGAAGGTGTGGACCAGCGGTCGTGATGCCGGCATCCGGCAAATGGAAGAATCATTCCGACGTTTGCGCACCCAGGTCATGGATCTGATGCAGGTCCATAATCTAGTGGATTGGCAAACACAACTTGCAACACTCAGGCGCTGGAAGGAGCAAGGTAGGATTCGCTACATTGGCGTGACACACTACACGGCGAGCGCTTACGATCAGCTCGGCCGCGTGTTGGAAACCGAAGAGGTTGACTTCGTCCAGCTCAATTACTCCATCGTCGAACGAGACGCCGAACGCCGGCTCTTGCCACTCGCCGCCGATAAGCGCATCGCCGTCCTGGTGAACCGCCCGTTTGCCGCAGGAGGACTGTTCAGTAGACTACGCAGCAAACCCCTTCCACCATGGGCCAAGGAAATCGGCTGCGCTAGCTGGGCGCAATTCTTGTTGAAGTTTGTGATCTCACATCCCACCGTCACCTGCGCCATCCCGGCGACGAGCAAGGTGCAACATTTGACGGACAACATGCAAGCAGGCGTGGGCACTCTCCTCGACGCAGCCATGCGCGAGCGCATGGCACGCTATGTCGGCGACCTGTAAGGGTGTTCAATGTTCCAGGTTCAAAGTTTCAAGTCGCTTCGGACTTTGAACATTGAACTTTGAACTCTCGCCGCTATCTCACTCGCTTCGGGTGCCTCAGCTTTCGACAGGGTCACCCTGTTTACTTCAGTGCCTTCTTCAAGATGCGGATAGCGGTGTCTGCATCCGCAGCGCTGTCGAAGGCAAAATAGGTCACGGCGCGCCGTCCCAGTGCGGCGGCGGAAACTCCGCGAAGGTTAATGCCGGCATCGGCAACCGCGCGGCTCATTTTCGTAGCCCAGTCCCGCGCGGTCGGGACCTTCGACGCGCACGGAATGTAGACTGTCAGTTGTACTAAGACCAGCCGTCTGGGCGGCGCCCTTTGTTTTCGCTCCTTTAATGGGAGCGAGAAAGACGACTCCGGTGCCGGGTTTGTCGGGAGCACGGCGCGAAACGAGAAACTCGAAATTTGCGCCGGCATTGCTCAAGGCGCTCAATTTCTCAGCCAGTCCCCCGGGCTATCCGCGATTTCTCCCGCCCATACGTCTACTTTTTTAACTGTATACGCCATGCTGCACCTCCTTAGAACAATTTCTTAACTCTTCGATCCCCTACATAAACAAAAACCCGATCACTCCAACGGCCAAACTTGCCAAAGTGTGATCGGCTCTTTTTCCTTCCTCCTCCTAAAGTCTTCTTTTCCGCCTCACATCGCTGTGACGATCGCCAAGATGAGGGAGGCTCTACCTAATCTGAGCGGCTCATATCACCACGCCAAAGAGACTGTCAAGTAAGGAGTGACGAGCTCAGAGCTCCAGCCTTCCTTCCCGGATGCACCGTTCACCCTCGCTTGAGCTCAGCACTTGACTCTTACATACCGCTACCTGCTACAGTAGGAATCGCACTTTGACACCGAGGAGGGTTACGAAACAACAATGGCTATCCCTGGCGAAAAAGCAATTCAAATGGTGCGCAACGCCCATGCACAAGCCGTGCAGCTGGACATCCAGGTCACGGCGGTGGTCGTTGATCAGAGCGGCCGCATGATCGCGCTGGGCAGCATGGACCGCGCCCGTCCCATTACGGTGGACATCGCCCTCAACAAAGCGTACACGGCAGCCAGCTTCCAGCAGCCCACGAAGGACTTGGCTGGGGTGGCCGGGCAGACATGGTTTCAAAGTCTGGTGGTGTCTAGCAGCGGTCGCATCATGCCCGGCGGCGGGGCGCTGCCCATCGTGGAGGGCGGCAGCGTCGTCGGCGCCATCGCCGTGGCCGGGGGCACCGAAGAGCAGGATCAGCGCTGCGCCGAGGTGGCTCTCGCCTCCTATACCTAATGCGGAAACACGTCCACAGAAGGCAGCGGTTCGCCAGGTTTTGTGCTACGATAACTGGGGCTGGTACGCGGTGCGCAGCATTACAAGTTGCACCGGAGCGGGTTTTGTGTAGTGAGACAGACAACGGAGGAAGGGAGAAATCGCCATGGCCTTGACACTGGAAAAGGCAACCAAATCACTGAACGGGAACAACGGCACCACCCACAATCCAGCAGGTACGGACCTCCCGCCGCCACCTTACCTAGGGCGATCCGTGCGCATCGTCGGGCCGCATGTCAACGTCGACATGAACCAGTCGCCCCATCCGAAAAACGCACGCGGCGAGCTGGGAAGCCGCTCTTCAATTGGTACCGCAACACCGTCTCTAAAGACCCGCTCACCGCGCGTGTCGGCGCCGAACCATTTCGCCGATCGGAGGCAGTTCCTCACCACAGTGATCAACCGCGATACCAAAGGGAAGGTTAACGCAAAGCGGGTTGCTGTGGATGACCCTGCAGCGATGACGCGTCACATCAAGACTGTGGCACACTACATGGGAGCCGATGTCGTCGGCATTGCCAAGGCGCATCCGTCCTTTCTGTATGCCGGCAGCCGTTACGTCCAAGACGGCACGGCGCAGGACGCTTACGAGACTCAGACTCCGGAGGAGTTGGTGCGGAAATTTCCCTATGTCATCCAAGCGACGACGGCGTGGGACTACAACAAGCTCCAGGCTCACCGCCATCACATCGGCGACTCCGCCTACCATGTTTCGCAAATGAAAGGCGTACTCGTCCTGAAGGCCCTGGAAGGCTACATCAAAGAACTGGGGTACACGGCCCTCCGAGGAGTGGTAACCCCACAGGCCGCGGGAGTAGCCGGAGGCATTGGCGAGCTGGGCCGAAACGGGCTCGTCATCAACAAGACTTACGGCGCCCGCATCCATATGCCGGATCCCATTTTGACCGACTTACCGTTGGTAGCGGACCAACCCGTCGACATCGGCGTTGAGGACTTCTGCAAGATCTGCCGCAAATGCGCCAACACTTGTCCCACCAACAGTATCCCCTTCGGCGATAAGGTAGTCTTTAACGGAATTGAAAAATACAAGATCAATTGGCTCACTTGTTACAAGCTCAGGCCCTATGTGCACGATCAGTGGGGGAGCTGTCTTACCTGTGCCGCCGTCTGCCCGTTCACCAAACCCAATGCCTGGTGGCATAACCTGACGGTGTGGACTCTACATACTTGCCCTATTCCCGCCCGGCCCGCGCTGGTGCGTGCTCTGAAGCGGATCGATGATCGCTTCTGGGGCGTGGCGCGTAACAACCGGGTGCGCTGGCTGAGTTACGACTCCGGCATCAAACCGGGGGACCAAGCCTGTACCGTCGCCGGTTGCACCGCATCGCATGAAGGCAAGGGCCACTCGCAAGCGGTGGTCGGGAACGTAGGTTATTACTCACCGCTGAAAGAGAACACCAACCGATTCGTCAAGCGGGACCCGTAGTGGTGCTCAGACTAGGCCCCATCAAAATCCCTTGGTTGGGCAAAGACTCTAGAGAAGACGATCCCTACTGGGATTTTTTCATCAACACGCCTCCGGCAGACTTAGCCAATACGGTCACGGAGATGATACGCAGTGCTCCCGAGGGCAACGTCTTTCCGACTAAGGCAGAACTCCACACGCCCGATATCACTTCCAGCCACGTCAAGGAACTGGCGCGCTACCTGGGGACCGACCTGGTAGGTATCGCGCGATTGACCACTACTCCCGCCTCTTCTATCACCCGAGGGGGAGACGGTAGAGGTGAGGGGAACGAGCACTATCCTTTCGCCGTCATCTGCGCGGTCCAGGCCGATTATGACCCACGACACGCACTGGGCATCGGCGGCCAAGTACCGGTACAGAAGGGATTGTTCATTACCTTCGTTCTCAGCGCGTGGATCCGCGAGCTGAGGCTTTAACGCCACAGCGGCACTGGATCCCAATGCCGAGCAGTTGGCCGCGGCCGCAGGCCTCGGAAACCTCACCGCGGACGGAAAGCTGCTGACGCCCCAATATGGTACCCGGATTCATGTCGCAAACGTGATTCGCACCGATTTGCCGCTGGCGCCGGACGGATAACGACATTGTTCAAGTCGTTCCAATCGTTCAAACAGTTCAAAACGTATTGAACAGCTTGAACGGCTTGAACGTTTTGAACCTGAGATAAGGAAAACCCATGCCTTACATCATCACCAGCCTGTGCACCAACGATGGAGCCTGCGTGGAAGTCTGCCCGGTCGCCTGCATCCATACAAAGCCAGGGGCGCCGCAGTTCTACATCGATCCCGAAGTGTGTATCGATTGCGAGCAATGCGAAATCGTCTGTCCAGTGGACGCGATCTTCAAAGATATAGACATCCCGGCCGAACATGAGGCCTCCATCGAGGTCAACGCCAGCTTCTTTCGCAAGAACAAAGCGGCGGTGGGGCCGGTCTCCGTGGAAACTGCCTGGGAGATGGTGCATTCAGCCCAAGAATACGCAGAGACCGTGGGTCTCGCGGTGGCGGTCGCGGTCGTGGATGAAGCCGGCTATCCGATTGCTGTCGGGAAGATGGACGGCGCCGAGCCCCGGACTACGGAGCTTGCTTTCCATAAGGCTTACACGGCGGCTGCCTTCCACCTGCCCACCGCCGAACTGGCGGCCCAAGCGCGGCAACCTTGGCTGCGCAGCCTCGCGGTCTCCACCGCGGCCGCATCATGCCGGCCGGCGGCGGGATTCCGATCATCGATGGCGTTGTGATTGTCGGCGGCGTCGGCGTCGCCGGCGCGAGCCGAGCCGAGCAAGATATCCTATGCTGCCGCGCCGCAATCGCCGTACTGGAGAGTCCCGGCCACTGAGAGACTTTTCACATCGTCTGTCGACTACCGCGTTATTCCCAAATCCCCTCAGGTAGCGGTAGGCCGGCGAGATCTTCAGCGGTAAGGCGCACATCCGGCTCGATGCCGAAGCGCTCGAGCACCGCGATCATTTGTCGTGTGTGTTGCGCGGAGTGCCAGGTTGAGCGTTCGAATAGCTGATGCATCGGCGGCGTGCCGTAGAAGGTCTTGACTTTCTGTTGGCAGGATTTGTCATCGAGTCGAGTCCACCAATTTTCGATCCGCTCGATCACGCTGTTGCCGTAGGAAGCGATCTCCTCTGCGGTTGTGTAGGTCCCATCTTGAGGCGGCACGTTGGCGAGCTGCACCCAATATTCTACGCCGTCGATCGCCGTCTCGAGGAAGGCTTCTCCGATCCGAAAGATATGGTGGCTCAAGAGTCGAATGGAGCGATCTCGGTTGTCGATGGCCCGCTCGTTGAGACGGGCGTTGGGAATCTGGCGGATGTAGCGTTGCGCTGCGCGCAGCACAACGGTCCACTTCGTAAACAGGGCTCCCGGGGAAGCGGAGTATGCCCGGTGCCTTGCAGGCCCACGAATTCAGCGACGTCCTCGAGGTTCTGGCAGAAAATGTATTGGTCGCCTCTCGCGAGCACCGGCACGGTGCGGACGCCGAGCTTGAGCAGTTGCTCTTTTCCCGTCGGATCGTTCACTACATCAACCGTGCCGAAGTCAATGCCTTTTTCGAAAGAAACTCTTTCGTCTTGAGGCAACTGCTTCAACCCGGTTGGGTAAACAGGATTAGATTGTCAGCGACGCTCTCCATGATCGAGTCCAGCACTGCTCATCACCGCGCTACGCCAACCAGCGCGGCCTGACATCCACCATCCCATCTTCCAGAAGCCGGCGCAAGACAAGGCGCCTGAAGCTCCCTTCCCATGACTCAGGCGTTGCCCGCTGTTCATGAATGACCTCCGGATTCCAATTTTGTCATTTGAGCAATGCCCTTTCAGATCGCGATCTTCATCTCGGTCCCACGTTTACTACACTCCGCGAGAAAGGTGGAGTGAATCTCCGGGTCCTGGTCCTTGTAATCTATCTGCGTTCCGCCGGACTTGATGTCTTGATCAGTCTTGGAGAGATCTTCCACTTTGTAAGTAAAACCCCAGGGCTTTAACGCCAGATAGCGAACCGGCTTCGTATCCGGATTGAAATGCTGATGAAACCAATTGGCCGGCGGCACGAACAAACTTCCCGGACGCCAGTCGATGCGGATGCGCGGCTGCCCTTCTTCCCAAAGAAACGAGTAGCCTTCGCCGGAAAGAATCACGATATGCGCGCCGGGTCCGTGCCGGTGGGCCTTCGGATAAGTCCCAGAGGGATACTGCTCGAGATGGGCGCTCATCGTGTTGGCGGCGAGATGCAGGCGAATTCCTGTGGCGCCCTGCCCTCTGAGGCTTCGGTCCTTTAATTGGAAGTCCCTGATGTCGGGGACGAAATTGGATTCCCAGGTTCGGTGGCTGGAGACTTCTTTTCCCTTGCCGCTGTAATAGCCGTCTTCGCCGCTGAATCTATCCTTAAACGAAAACTCGTTGCCGCATATGAAGTCCAGATTGCGGAAGCGATTGATCATCTGCGGCGCGTCCGTCAGCGCGACGTAGCGCGCCGTTTCGCTTCCCGTAACATTGAAGTGTTGATGCCACGCGTTGAGCGGCGGCGAGAACAGGCTGCCCTCCTGCCACTCGAAGGTCTGTTTTTTGGTTCCTTCGTTCCACACTGTGGTCGCTCCGCGGCCTTTGACAACATAAATTAGCTGCTCAAAGAGATAGCGTTGCGGTTTGCTCTCGCCTCCGGGAGGGATCTCGCAAACATAGGCGCTGCAGGTGCGGCCGGCTCCGACCAGATGAACAAAGGAGCCAAATATGCCGGTGCGCTTCCAGGGCGCCACGGGAATTGAGCTGAGATCTTCGACACAGTGACCGCGGACGATGGGAATCTCTTCCGCCTCCTGCCACAGATCGTAGGGAGTCTTGTCCGAATAGGCTGCAGCTTTTGTCAAATCCATGATTGGACCTCAGCTAGCTACGGATACAGCTCTTTCAGGAGACCGCTCTTGTCCAGATTGTCGAGAAAGCGATGATCGATAAACTGTTCGGGCTTTGCGCTTTTAGCGGCGGGAACCGTCTTTGCCAGATCCTCCAGCGCGTTCTGCATGCCTGCCATATTGATATAGGGCGCTTTCTCCAACACCTTTCCGATGTAGAGATCATAGGCCTTTTGTAGAACGGTCATGTCCTGGATTTTTGTGTAGGTTGCCATCGATTTGTACGTGAATTCCCTGTCATTTTTCGCTCGCTGAATGCCCCGGGCATAGGCGCGCATGAACCGGTTGATAACCTCCGGGCGGCTTTTGAGAATCGTTCCCACGGCTACTAAAGAAGGGTTGGGAAAAGCAAAATCCATATCGGTAATATTTATCAGTTCCTTGAAGCCCAGCTTCTCCACGGCGAAGAGCGTCGGCGGAGAAACCACGCCGCCGTCGATGGAACCACCGTTCAACCCTCCCGCGACAGTCGCCATGAAGCCCAATTGGATGAGAGTCAAATCCTTTTCGGGATTGAGATTATATTTTTTCAGCGCGTAACGGATCGAGATATCAGGCGCTGATCCATAGCGGGTGATACCAATTTTTTTCCTTTGAGAGCCTCTACGGTTTTGATCTCGGGCCGGACATATAGGGAAAAGATCATTTTATTGCCCGCATTGCCGATGACTTTCAAATCGGCCCCTTGCAGCGCGGCCGCCATAGCGGAGCTGCCGTTCAATAATCCGATGTCGATCTCTCCAGCCACCGTCACCTGAGCGAGCTGAGTGCCGCTCGGGATCAGGATCATCTGGTCATCGAGTCCTTCTCTGGCAAAGTAACCGCCATCATGGGCTACCCAAAGACCGATGTAGGCGCCGCTAATGGAGCTGTAGCCAATCCTGATCCGATCGGCAGCTCCCAGCGGAGTCGTCCAGAGTAGAATCACAATGCTGAACAAAATGCGCTTCATGATCCGTCCTTTCGATTCCCATTCCAGTTTCGTCCTCTTATACATTAATCCGATATTCTTCAAGTACCGCAACTTAAGGAACCCTTTGACGCTCATTTCGTGTTGGTCGTACCTAGCTTAGCAGCAAGTTCACCCAGCCGCTCCATCTGGTCCAGGTCTTCCGCACAAGGTCGCAGGATGTACTCGTCCACGCCCATGTCCACCTGGCGCTTGATCGCTTCGCTGACTGCCTCAGCCGTGGTTGGAATGCCGCGCAGGCGCCGCGCCGCGAGCTCCGGATTGTAGCCGTAGTTGGCATTGATATAGGCGGACGCCTGGTCAAACGCTTTCGGCCCCAGGGCAAAGTAACTTGCACCGACCCAACGCGGTTGTCCCGGGCGACCCATCTCTTGCCAGAGCTTGAGGGTCTGTCGCCATAGCTCCAACATGCTTTCCGGCTCACCGCCGCCCGGTGCCATGTAGCCGTCGCCCCAGGCTGCGATGCGACGCGCCACCGCCGGCACGTAACCGCCAATGAGCAACTCCGGCCTACCGCCTGGCCGCGCCGACGGCGGACCGATGGGGCCCACTTCCTTCGATAACGCTTCCCCGCCCACAGGCGGCGCAAGAGCGGCAACTGTTCATCCACCCGGCGGCCTCGCCGGTGAAAGTCGAACCCGGTCGCCAAATAGTCATTCTCGCGCACCCCGATTCCCACACCCAAACTGAGCCGCCCGCCGGAGAGCGCGTCAATGGTGGCTGTCTGTCTCGCCAACAACGTCGTCTCCCGTGTTGGGCCGATCACAACACTCGTCATAAGGCGAACGCGCCTGGTTGCTCCGGCGGCGATCGCGAGGACCGCGAGAGGCTCGAGGGCCTGGGAAACGACCCGATCTGTTACGACCAGGCTGGAAAAAGGACCGCGATCTGCGCGCGTGGCCCATTCGAGCATCAATTCGCCCGAGGCCCCGACGATCCGGCTGGGTAAACCAAGTGCAATACGCATGAAACCTCCAACAATAAGCTCAAGCCTTTGCAAATTATCCAGCGATAACCTGTGATGTCAAACAGGTGGAAATTTTTGTTTTTGGGTCCTGTGCAAAGGGTGATCGTGTTAATCTTGTCATGTGCTTAAAAACTTTTGCACTAGAGGAGAATCCCTATGCGTTACGAACTGTATTATTGGCCTGAGATTCAGGGCCGCGGCGAGTTTGTCCGGCTGGCGCTGGAAGATGCGGGCGCCGACTACGTAGACGTCGCACGTCTTCCGAAGCGCGGCATCGCAGCAATGATGCGTTTTATGGAAAGCCGCTCGATTGAGCACCCGCCGTTTGCGCCGCCTTTTCTGCAAGCCGGCAAATTGGTGATCGCGCAAACCGCCAACATTCTGTTGTTTCTCGGCCCGCGCCTCCGCCTCGTGCCCAAGGACGAAGCGAGCCGTCTGTGGGCGCATCAGCTTCAGCTCACCATCGCCGATTGGGTCGGCGAAGTTCACGACACGCATCATCCGATCTCCGGCGGCCTCTACTACGAAGAGCCAAAAGCGTGAAGCGAAGCAGCGCGCCGCTGACTTCAAAGACAACCGCCTGCCAAAGTTTCTCGATTACTTCGAGGGAATCCTCAAGCGCGCTCCGAAAGGCAGCGGTTATCTCCTCGGCAAGGCGGTTTCCTACGTCGACTTGTCGATGTTCCAAATGATCGCCGGCTTGCGCTACGCCTTTCCTCGGAGGATGGCAAAACTGGAACCCAAGTATCCGCGCGCGGTGGCGCTGCACGATCGGGTTGCGGCGCGACCCCGGATCGCCGCTTATCTCGCGTCGCCGCGTCGTTTGCCTTTTAATCAAGAAGGTATCTTTCGCCACTATCCCGGAGCTCGACGGCTAATCCGGATTATTCACACTACGAGGGAAAAGCACTATCAGCGAATTTGCTTGGTTCAAGACGTTCCAGTCGTTTAAGCCGTTCAACCCCCACCTGTGTCCTCCCCGCGTCGCGGGGAGGAATAAAAGGAGGGGGCTGGAACGATTGGAACTTTTGAACTACTTGAACGGTTTGCCCTTTACAATCCCATCCATCAAGCAGTAGATTCCCCCTGTCTACGTGAAACCCTCAGATAATCCGGTTGTCTGGAGTGATTTTTGTTGTGCCCAGAATAAATTTTGGGAGGAAAAATGTTACCTGACCTTTCGCGCGAAAAGCAGCTTGGCATCTTACGCAAGATGCTGATGATCAGGCGTGCCGAGGAGCACGTCATCCGTTTCAACGAAGAACACGAGGGACTCATCCGCGGCCACTTCCACGTTTACATCGGCCAGGAGGCCACCGGCGTTGCCGTCTGCGAAGCCTTGACGCCGAAGGATTATGTTTTCAGCACCCACCGAAATCATGGCCACGTCATCGCCAAGGGCGGCGATCCGGGGAAAGTCCTGGCCGAGATTATCGGGCGCGAAACCGGCTATTGCCGCGGGCGGGCGGGGACGTTTCACGTGGCCGCCCCTGAGCTGGGAATCATTCACACCTCGGCCATCGTCGGCGGCTGTCTCGCGCTTGCCGCCGGAGCGGCGTTTGCCTCTCAGGTGCAGCAATCCGGCGCGGCGACGGTGGTCTTTTTCGGCGACGGCGCCATGGAAGAAGGAGTTTTCTACGAGGCGCTGAATATCGCCAAGCTCTGGCAATTGCCGCTGATCTTCTTAATGGAGAACAATTATCGGAGAGCCGGCCGCAGCGGCTCGAGCCATAGCGCAAAAGAACTTTCAAACGTTCCCCGGGCCCTCGACGTCGAAACTACCATCGTCGACGGCGGCGACGTGGGCGCAACTTATAAGACCACTGCGGAACTGGCGCGGCGGACGCGCGCCGGCGAAGGGCCGTTCTTTGTCGAAGCCCGCACCCATCCCTGGCCGGGCAACGACGGCGCCCATCCCAAGCTCGTTGCCGGCTTGACCAATATAGGGTGGGCTTGGGATGCCGGCGGAGTGCCCGATGCGGTGCGCTCCTGGTACGCGGAAGGTGATCCCGTGCTAATCTTCGCGCGCGAGCTGGTCAAAGAGGGAGGCGTCAGCCGTGATGAGATTCAGCGGCTGGACGACGACGGTTCGTAAGGAAGCCGATGCGGCGGCGCGTTTCGCTTTGGAAAGCCCGCTCCCGGATCCAAAAGCCGCGCTCAACTTTGCTTATGCAGGAAGAGGTAATTAAGCCATGGCCCAAGAAATGACCTTTGGAGAGTCCATCGTCAGCGCGCTGGAACAAGCCATGGAACAGGACCGGCGCGTGGTGCTGATCGGCGGCGGGTTGGTAAGCTCGGGACCCGGCCAGGCGCGATTCGCGCGTTTGCGCCAGAAGTATGCGAGCCGTATCAAGTCTCCGCCCATCGCCGAGCTTGGCTTCTGCGGTATAGCGGCGGGAGCGGCCATGGCCGGTCTCCGACCTCTTGTCGATATCGGCACCGCGACGTTTTCCTACGAAGCGATTCCTCAGATCGTCAACGAAGCGGCCATCGCTTACTCGAACTCCGGCGGCCAAACCAACGTGCCGGTCACTTACTTCATGCGCTACGGGATTCGCGGCGGCGGCGGCGTGCAACACTCCGGGAGCCCGCAGCCGTGGTATTGAACACGCCCGGCTTGCAGGTAGCGATGCCGTCCAGCCCGGCAGACGCCAACGGACTGCTGCGCACGGCTCTCCTCAAGAAGCCAGAACCCGACGATCTTCTTTGCCCACGAGCGGCTCATGGACGAGCGCGGCCCGGTCCCCGACGGCAACTACGAAATTCCCTTCGGTCAAGCCGCCGTCAAACGTGAAGGCCGTGACGTCACCATCATCGCCACCGGTGTCCAGGTGCCACGCGCGCTGGCTGCCGCCGAAACCCTGGCGAAAGAAGGAATCTCCGCGGAGGTTGTCGATCCGCGGACCCTGGAGCCACTGGATAAGAATACTCTGTTCGCCTCGATAAAGAAGACCGGACGGGTGGTGGTCACCGACGAAAGCCACGATAACTGCAGTGTGGCCGCGGGACTGGCGGCGATCATCGCCGACGAAGCGTTTGGCAGCCTGCGCGCGCCGATCAAGCGCGTGACGATCCCCCATGTGCCCGTGCCCTTTGCCGTGTCGACTGGAAGATTACGTGACTCCCACCGCCGAGCGCATCGTCGAGGCAGCCCGGTCGCTGCTCCGATGAAGAACGCCGGGAAAAAGTGTATTGCGCCGGCTGATAGCGGTTGCCGATAAAAAATTCCGTGAGAGCACTGTTTGTCTGCTGTTGCTTAGTGACCACTTTATTCTCCGGCGTCCTTGTTTGGGCGCAAGAGGGAAAGTCGGAACGCTTGGTGGTTTCCTATGCAGGGATGTCGGGGCTTCGAGGGCCACTGTGGATCGCCAAGGAGATGAGGCTTTTTGAAAAGTATGGCTTGGATGCGAAGCTGGTTCAAATCACTGCGGGCGCGACTTCGATCAATTCCTGATCGCCGGTGATGTTGACATGGTTGTCACAACCTCTTCAGCTGCTATCGCCGCCGCGTTGCGGGGCGCTCCTGTCACCATTATCGCCACCGGCGGCGCGCCGCCCTATAAATTAGTTGCCCATCCGTCGGTGATCTCCGCGCTCCAGTTGAACGGGAAGGTCGTAGGAAGCAGCCAGCTAGGCTCGGGCGCAGACTTTGCCTTGCGCAAGCTGCTTCCCAAGCTTGGCCTTACTCCAGGTAAGGATGTGACGATCTTACCCACTGGACTCAGCGAACCGAACAAGAGGATCTTGCTGATATTCCAAGGTAGGATAGACGCCACTCTGGGCACGCTCGATAGTATTCTCCAGTTCGAATTAAACGGGCAAAAGCTAAGCGTCCTGGCGGATCTCCGGGAGATGGGGGTGTATGTTAGCGGCAGCGACATTGCCACGACGCGTGAATTCTTGAAAAATTATCCGCACAGAGCCAAGGCATTCCTCAAAGCCTTTAGCGAGGCGATCTGGATTGGAATGAACAACAAGGAGATCCTTTATCATGTCTATCGCAAGTATCTGAAGATTGAAAACGCAAAGCTTTTAGAGTCCATGCATAAAAGCCATTTCTTGTCCGGAACCATTCCCCTAAAGCCTTACCCGCAAGTAGAAGCAATCCAGTCTGATATAGAGTATTTGAGTGCTTCCAACCCTGCGCTAAAAGAGCAAAAGCCAGCAGATTTGACCGATACGACGCTTTTAGAGAGATCGAAAGCGAGGGATTCTTCGCTAAACTACAGCGTTGAGCCAGGCGTTCAGGGACTGAGTAATGAGCTGCTTATATGCCTTACTGCTCGGTTAACGGCATCAGAATTTATTACGAGGTTTCAGGCGAAGGATTTCCTCTGCTGCTGATCCACGCCAACCCCTTCGACCACCGGCTTTGGCTGTACCAGATCGCCAGTTTCTCGACGTTCTTTAAAGTGATCGCCGTTGATCTTAGGGGTTACGGTCATTCCGACAAACCCACGTCGAAGACGAGTCTCGCCATGATGGCGGAGGATGTCCTGGGCGTCTGCCGCAAAGAAGAACTAAAGGAAGCTATCGTTGCGGGCATCAGTGTCGGCGGCAACGTGGCTCTTCAGCTCAGTCTTGACCATCCGGAAATCTTTAAAGCGCTGGTTCTGGTCGGCTGCAGCTCTGGTCCCAGCGATCACGGCACACGAACCGATGGTTATATGAAAGAAGGCGTCGAGCAATACCACATTAAGCATCTGCGCGCCTTGGTCAGCGAAGAATTTAGCCGAAGTAGTCTGGGAAAGTATCTGTTGGGGCTCTTCACCGATACGGATCTGAAACTCAACCCGGAAGCCTTGAAGAGTATCTTCGAGGCCCTCGAGATTAAAAATCTTACTCCCCGATTAGCCGAGCTCCGCATGCCGGTGCTAACGCTTAATGGCGAGTTCGACGGCACCTTGCCGCGGACCCGTGAGATGAGCCAAAAGATTCACGGCGCGGTGCATCAAATCATTCCCGGAGCAGGTCACGCGTGCTGTTTGGAAAACCCGATGATTTTTGACCAGCTCCTCCGCGATTTTCTCCGGGAGCATAAGTTGATGGCGTAAACCGTCGAATGAATATTTTCCGGCGCCCTATCATCCTCTTCCTGCTCTTCTGCCTCGCCGGACCGATTGAAGCGCTCGGCCAAAATCTCGAACGAGTGATGATGGCGGTCCCAGGTATCGGGCTCAGCCAACTTCCCGCATTCGTGTCGCAAGAAAAAGGATTCTACAAGCAAGAGCGGCTCGAAGTTCTTATCATAGTGATGGATGGCACCGTCGCCACGAGGGCGATGATTGCCGGAGATATCGATTTCAATCTTGCCTTTGCGTCGGGAGTCTCTGCGATGCTCAACGGCGCGCCCGTCAAAGGGGTTATGGGCATTACCAATCGCGGGACCCAGAGCTTCGTGGTCAAGCCGGAGATCAACTCTGCCGCTGACCTCAAAGGAAAAATAGTCGGCGTGAGCGGTTTTGGCGGATCGACACATCATGGGGCATTGCTTGTGCTTGAGCATCTCGGTCTGGATCCAAAAGATGTCTCCGTCCTGAATGTGGGCAACAGCTCACTCCGGCTTGCCGCGTTGAGATTCAAAAAGATCGACGCCACTATCTTGGATACGGCGTTTGTGCGGAAGGCAGAGGAGTTAGGGTTCAAAAAGCTTGTCTCCCTCGCAGATCTCGGCGAAATTCCCTCAACGGGTATTACCGTCACGACAACAAAATTGAAGGAACACCCCGATCAGATTAGGAGAGCGATTCGAGCCACTTTACAAGGAACCAGCTATTTTAAGAAAAATCGTAGCGAGATGGTTCCTTTCATTGAGTCGAAAGCTGGGCGTCGACACCAAGGAAGCCGACGAACTTTTTGACCTGGGAGTAAAAGTCTTTAGCAACAACGGAAAGATTTCCGATGAGGGGCTGAGCGTTTTGTTGCGCCAAAGGGATCCTAAGCGTCAGATGCGGGTCAAGCCCTCTGACTTCGTGGATTGGTCATTACTTCCTGGGAAGACGGATTAGTAAATACCGAGCCCAAGTTAACACATGGCTAGCCGGTCTCGGTGAGACCGAAATGCATGGCGACCGTGGCAAACTTGCAGGGCCGAGGTCGGGATTCCTTGGAAAACCCCTCGTCATAAGCATTTTATGAAATGGCATACTGCTTGCGGATTAATGTAATAGAAAGAGGAGCAATGAGATGAGTTCCGCAAGCAAAGAGGTGAGCATACTGAAACGTTTGATGTGGTCAAATTTAGTTTTGGGCCTCTGGTTGATGGTATCGCCGTTCGTTCTGGCGATTTTGAACCTAAGAGTCTTTCAGGTACTTTGGGAAGATTTGATACTAGGTTTTGGGATCGCCACCTTCTCCCTCTGTCGCCTCTTATCGCGCAGAGGGGAGCAAATCGCAATTGCGGATTGGCTGCTTACGGCCCTCGCCTTTATCACCCTAGTCAATCCCTTTTGTACAGCTACTACAATATGAAGACGGCCGCATGGAATAACTTGACTGTTGGAGCTGTTGTTTTCCTTCTCGCAGTCTATCAAGACTGGAAAGACTCGAGCGTTCTGCGCGCACCACCGCCATCATTGAGCCCATTGATGATCGCGACGGTGGCAGCGCACCGACGTGCCGCCTCACGGGATAACGCAAGAACGAGAGAATACTCGATCTAAAACTTTGCGCCTACCCGATATCGCTGAGCAGGCGCTAAGTCTATTATTATTACGCTTGATTTCTTGATTCGGTCGCTTTTTTGGCGGCGATTCTTTCCTGTTCGCGCTTTGAGTACCACTCATCCGCCCACTTGCTTACTTCCTCTTCTTGTCGCCGTACCTTTTTGTACGACCCCTAGAAACTTATCGTAGTCGCCTTCCGCTTCCATTAGATCGTTGTCGGTCAATTGACCCCACTTCTTTTTCAGCTCTCCCTTGAACTGTTGCCAGCTCCCTTTGAATTGATCCTTGTTCATAAAACACCTCCTAATTTTTGTTCGATACAGCAATGAAGAATCGCATATGCGATGCCAAAGCTTTGAATGCGCGTATTTACAGTACGTTATGTGAGCGGGGTCTTCTCGCATGAAGGCGAAGCGTTGGATATTCTCTCACAATACGGAAAAGATTGGAGGTATTCTGCGCACACTCATCGAGGAAGTCATTTTTTCGGCGAGATAAAATTCAAGACTTTTGTGGTTGGACTGACGATTTTTCTCGTTGATGCGGGACGAGCGCGGAACTTACGAAATCTGGAGTCGATCGCGAGACCAGCTAGGGCCCGTAGAGCTGCTTTGCGAATCCACCTTTTCGAGCTCTGCTAAAATGGAGTTGTCGATGAACTCTTCCGGCTTGGCAGTCTTGGCGCCCGGATGGCGCGTAAAGTTCAAGACGGACTGCACCGCCGGTCCGGAAACATAGGGCACTCGCTCCCATACTTTAATGAACGTCTGATAAGTTTCTTCCAGGTCTTCTTCGTTGGTTGTTTTTGTATACTTCCCTATGACCTGCTTTGTTTCTTTGGGGTTTGTTGAAGCGAACTTTGACGGCTTCCATGTATGCCTGAAGAAAGCTCCGGACGCGGTCGCGATGCTCTTTGACGAAATCTCTCGTCGTGCTCAATCCGGCATGGATCATGGAAATATTCCTCTCGGGAACGTTGACGAACTCCTTGAATCCCGCTTGACGCGCTTTAAGCGTGACCGGCGCCGATATGATTCCCGCGTCAACGACTCCGGTCGTCAAGCGCGGCTAAGATTTCCGGTCCCGTCTTGAGATAAAGCATCTTGACATCTTGGCCCGGTGTCAGCCCGGCCTCTTGGAAAAGTATCCGCGCCAAGTGGTCGCTTATGGAACCGGGGGAAAGCGCCGAGACCACTTTTCCGCGTAGATCAGCAACAGATTTAATCTCCGGTTTGGCAAAGATTGAAAGCACCACTCGGTTTGCGATCCCGGCGATATACACGACCCTCTCGCCATTCAGTCCGGCTTCGAGGAACTCGCCGCCAGGCGTAATAATATCGACATCTCTAGTGAGGAGCGCCTGTGTTCCTGTCGTCAAAGGCAAAAATTTCAAATCGACCGAGATCCCGTACTTGTTGAAGAGTTTATTTTCCTGCGCCAGCCAAATGGGGGTAAAAACTCCGCCGATGGCATTATAGCTCGCGCGCACGACCGGGAGGTCGGCCGTACGAGCCTCGTCAAACAGGAGGCCGGAAGCCCATAGCAAGAACGCAACTGAGACTTTCACTCGTCTGATCATCGTGTGTCCTTATTCCTTGCCGAATTCACCCGTGCTTCTGCACCATTCGGCCAATTGGTCATGACCGGTAAACACAACTCCATCAAATTGCTTCGCATAGGTTACAAAGTCGTCGAAAACCTTCGACCGAAACGGCCGGCCCGATATGAAATCATGCACGACCAGCGGCATCATGACGGCGCGTTCAGCGCTCCTCTCATAGAGCGCGTCGAATGCCAACTTCAGGTTACGCAGCATGAAATCGGGAGGATTGGCATTCCAGGTAGAGAAACGGGTCGGTGGGAAAGCCGGGTTGGTGATATCGACGCCTAAAGCGGTATCACTATAAGTCGCAAAGGGAATCTCCAAGATTTCGCGACCATGCCCTTCCACAAGCGACGGCAGGTCATCATTCCACATGCTGCCATCCCACTCGATGTCGGAATGCTCCAGGATTAAATCGATGGTATTGTGGCTCGCGAAGCAAGTGCGCCAACCGCGAATGTGCTCGCCAAGCAAATCTTCGAAGACCGAAACGGTTTTCTTGATGAGGCTGATTTCAGTCTGCGGTGGAACATTGCACATCATCTCATGCGCGTAGGTATGCCCGGCGATGCAATGACCGGCTTTCTTTACGGCTCGCGAGACTTCCGGATACTTCTCCAAGGTCGCTCCACAAATAAGCCAGGTGCCTCTGACGCCGTGCGCGCTCATGATCTCGAGCAATCGCCAGGCTCCCCGTCGCGCTCCGTACTGTCTCTCACTATAGTCAAAAGGATCGGGTTGGCCGTCCGGAAACGGGCACGTGGCCTCTTCCGATTGATGATGGACGCTGATTAGAATCGGCAACCGGACACCCTGTGGCCAGCGAAAACTTTTCTTATAAGGTTTTTCATTCCACATGGAAAACTCCTTAAGCAGGTTTCATCCCCGGACCATTCAAGCGCCAACCGGCCAAATCGCTGCAGCGCGCAATCGAATTTCCTCATGGCCGACGAGCCGGTCTAAAAATTGCGCCAGAACGCGTAACGGCGCCGGACGCCCCGTTGCCCACGTTTGAAGGCTGAGAGTCAGCATGCGCGGGGACTTCTCGCTTTCGCGGTATAAGACGTCAAACTCATTGCTCCATACGCTCGCCAATCCATCCGCCCCGCCCCGCTGAGGATACGGATAACCGATAAACGTCTTATCCGCGGTGCTGGTTGTAAAAGGAATTTCCACCAGGGTGCGCGAGCGACACTGTTGAACAGATAGGGCAAGTCGTCATTCAAAAAACTGCTATCCCAGAGAAGCCCCTCTTCGCCGAGAATGTCGATGGTTTGCGGGCTTACTCGATAGTCCGGACAACGCCATCCTTGTACGTTCGTACCCGCGATGTCTTTTAACATTGCCGAAGCCCGCCGCACTATTGAGCGCTCGCGTTCTTCACTTGCCGTACGAATAGATTCAAAACCATACCCCATGCCGGCGATTTCGTGCCCGGCCTTGGCGATCGCCTGCACGGTCTCAGGATACCTTTCCGCGGTCGTGCCGAGAACGAAGAAAGTTGCTGTTACTTTATACTTGTCGAGCAACTCCAATACATTCCAGACGCCGCGTCTCGCGCCGTACTGCATCGCCCCGCCGACCATATAGTTCGGTCGTTCGCCGGCAAATAACGGTGCGCCCTCTCCCGATTGATGCTCGAATGTAAGGACAACCGGAAGACGGACACCCTCAGGCCAACGGATATCCCCGACTTGAGACTTGATCTCTTCAGCCATTATTCTCCCTTATGCAACCTGCGCCTCTTCGTCAAGACGTCCAATCGCATGGTGGTGGTTCAGTTCGGAGAAGATCCCTCACTTCGTTCGGGATGACAAATCCTCTAGGTGTCATTTCGAGCGGCAGCGAGAAATCTTTCTCAACTCAAAAGCAGACTATGATCCTGATTGAACCACTACCAATCGCATCATCAACGTTGAAACACCTAAATTTTGTTCACAGGCCGTGATCTTCCACAATGGCTTGACACCGAACTGATGCTTCAGCTAACTTCCGCACAGTTCTCGGCTGGGTTTCCCAACCCGTCACATCTTTGATTCCACATCTGGACCAGCGCTCCAGCCGACTTCAGGTCATCGAGGAGGTCGCGATGTTAAGAGCATTGTGGTTCACCATCCTTCTAATCCTTAGCGCATGGCCGGCAACTCTCGTCGCACAGGAGCGCTACTTGGTCAGCTATAATGGCTTTGGCGTCGGCCAGGCGCCTGTTTGGGCTACTAAGGACTTCGGTCTCTTTGCAAAGTATGGCTTGAATACCGATCTTGTCATGATCTCTGGATCGGCTCCGGGACTCAAGCCTTGGTCGGCGGAAGCACTCACTTTGCTCAGACGGACGGCACAGCGCTGATCGCGGCCATCAGTCAGGGAGCGGATCTCGTGCTCATCGCCGCCGCCGCCAACAAGTTTCCCTTTAGTCTCGTCGTGCAAAAAAATATCCGCCAGCCCACGGACCTGATAGGAAAAAAGGTTGGCATCGTCGCCTTTGGCGGCGCCCACGAGCTTTCCATGGCGCTGGCTCTCAAAGAATGGAACATCCCCAGGCAATCCGTAACTTTGCTCGCCGGCGGTCCGTCATCCAATCGGCTCATCGCGCTTTCCAAGGGGCCTTTGATGCAACTCTCCTCGCCCCTCCTGATACCGGCGAGGCGTCCCGCATGGGGATGCATATCCTCTCCAACCTGAGCGATCTTAAAACCGCCGCCTTTCCCATCAATGTCGTTGCCACCCGCCGCTCTTTCCTGGAAAAAACCGCGACGTGGTCAAGCGCTTCTTGCAGGCTTACAGCGAGGGCATCTACCAGTTCGTCACGAATAAAGAGAAAGCCCTGGCGATTACCAACCAAAGGCTGAAGCAAAAAATTCTTGCGCTCGTCGAGGAGGCCTATCAGTTTTATGGGCCGATCTTCTCCTTTCCGCCTCGCGTGTCCCATGACGGAGTGCGCGTCGTCTTGGAAATGATTGCCCAGCGAAATCCTGGAACCAAGGTCGAGATGAACGTGGACAAGTATGTCGACGAAAGGCTGCTCGACGAGTTGGAAAGAGAGGGATTGTTCCAAAGGATCAGCGGCAAAGGCTAAAGAGCTTCGGCGAGTTTCATCCCTGATCGTTCCTTCCTAGCGTATGCTTCTGACTGCGCAGGAGCCAAGGAAGTGAAAGATTGGTTTTCTCGCCAAAGAGGCCGTTCCGCTCGATCTCTTCACCAAGAAGGGAGCTCGTACCATGAAGATTACGAACTTTACGTCCGGATCGGCTCTTGCTGTATTGCTGCTTTTCGGCGCAGAAGCAGCAATGGCGCAGACCGTAAACCTCGCGATCGCGAGCAAGAGCTTTCAACATTTGATTTATCCCATCGCTTTGGACAGGGGCTACATGAAGGAGGAGGGCATCGACCTCAAGATCACTTTCATCGAGCCGACGCCGAGCATCCAGGCATTGATGGCGGGGAGCGTTGACTTTACCGTCGCCGGCACCAGCGCGCTGGTCGTGCTAGCCAGGAGCAACGCGCCCTTGAAGGTGACCGTGGCCGTCAACGATCGGGTGCACCAGTGGCTGTTGACCAAGCCGAATATCACGAGCCCGAAAGAGCTGAAGGGAAAGAAAATCGCGACCACCGGGTATAGCCGCCGTCGCAACCTTCATGCTCAAACAAATCCTTACCAAGCACGGACTCGATGGCAACAAGGATGTGGTCTACATCGATCCGGGACTGGGAAACCAGCTGACGGCACTGATGTCGGGGGTAGCGGACGCCGCCGTTGTGGGCCCGGAGCTCCGCTATATCGGCTTGGATAAGGGCATGAAAGATCTCTTTTATTACGGCAACGAAGTAAAAATTCCTGGGGAACGCTTGCGACTTCCGACCGGCTCATCAAGGAGCAACCCAAGATGGTCGCCGCGTTCATCAAGGCCGCTCTCAAGTCGCTGCGTCGTGTGCGTCAGGATCGCGAGGGCACCGTCGCCGCCATGATGAAATTCTCTGGGGTCGACCGCTCCCAGGCCGCGCGCGTCTACGACGACCTCATTAACACCTTCACGCTTAACGGGACTGTCGATGAAGAAATCCAGAGAAACGACCTCGTCATCATCCGTCAAGTCGCGGGCGTCACCGACGACATCCCCAACGCTCGTGGCTACGATTTTAGCTTTGCCATGGACGCTGACCAACAACTGAATCGAGCGGGGTGGAAGCCGTGAAAATCTTTCGCGGGCCTCCGGATTAGGCGGTTTTGCTTTAGCCAAAAACTCGTACCCTGGCAAAGGGATCGATGAGGGTGCCTGGGCATGATCGACCGCCGAAATTAATCGTTGATTTGAGTCCAGTCTGGGAGAAAAATATGGCATACACCGATTCACAAATCATGATGACCTTGGCAGCGATTACCTATGCGCCGGCTAAAGATATAGGGAGCTATCTGCTGCCCACGACCAATCCGCCAAACGCGACTAATGGCGAGTGGGCAGTCGTCTGAGGACCCGCCGTGACGGCCATAGATGAAGGTAATCTGATGTTTGTCACTTACAACAAGTCGACAAACCAATATGCGATTGCAGTCCGGGGTACCTACCCGTATTTCGGCCTCGCTTTGCTTGTCGATCTGTATGAGGATCTCGATGTCAGCCATCCCCTTCCGTGGCAGTATCCGCCTGCCCCCGGCGCCTTGGTCGCCGGCGGCACCATCGATGGGCTTAACGACCTCATCCGCTTCACCTCGCACGGTCTTGCATTTCACAACTTCGTCGACTCGCAAATCGCTCCGTCCGGCGCTGACATCTTTGTAACCGGCCATAGTCTCGGTGGAGCTCTTACTACAGTCCTGGCGCCATGGCTCGTGTATCGGCTGTCCCAAAGCAATGCGAAGAACATGGTCATGCCTTACAGTTATGCCGGGCCCACCGCAGGCAATGCGGCATTCGCGAGCTTCTACACGGGATTGTTCAAGAGCTCCTACCGCTACTACAATACCATCGACATAGTGCCAAAAGCCTGGGCCGATCTCTTAAGCATCAAAAGTCTTTACTCTTCTCCAGGACCGGCTTGTCCGTGGGAGCTCAAAGGTATCATCGACTTAATTTCGGACTGGCTGAATGGCATTAAGGTCAGCTACACCCAGCCCAATGGCAGCGGCACGAAGTCTTCCCGGAATACCGTCACCTACAAGCGATTTTTTTGCCGAGGGCCTCGATCAGCACGACCACAATTACTATTTAAAATTGTTGGGCGCTCCCACAGTTCCGATCCACAGCTCCGCGCACGCCAGCCAATTCAAAGAAAAGGCTCCACCATGTCTGATGCGGAGACTGTGCCGCGACTGTGGACCCTGCATGGTTTATTGACACAAATCTTGTAGATCAGTTGACGAAGGAAGGATATTTCAAAAATGGGGGTGATCGATCGAAGAGTTGTTCAAACATACATAAGCTAATTATGCGAGAAGGCCATTAATGACGGCTGATTCCCTCCAATTGCGGGAACACGAATTGTAATCATTGTATTGACTTAATTTGGGTTCGAGCCGATCAAACTTCCAGACGCTCTTGCCGCCCGGGCCTTCGTCGGCTTTTCAGTTCGCTCTGCCATCAACCGCGCATCGTCGGACCGCACATATCCCGTAGGATTACCGCGCTTCGACCGCACTTCCAGCCAATCGCCCGAAGAACTTACGACGTTGATCCCGGTTCCTCTGCTGATTTGCGAGATAACGCGCGAAGCGGATGACGGATTTTCATATACCGACGTCTCCCGGGTTGTCCATAGACTCCCGGCTCGGCTGTTCTCCGTCCTCCCGGCACCGGCGCAGGGAACGATGCAGCCGTCTCCGGCGAACGCGATGCGGTTCTCCTAACAGCCACAGACCGGCTCGCGTTCAGACGATCGACTTCACGTGTGGCGACGCCCAGCCGCCGCTGCATTGCCGAAAGTTCTTTCTGGCTTTCCTCGAGTTTAGTCTTCATTTCGGTAAGCTGATTGGAGTTCTCGTTCAGTTGTTGCCGCGCTTGAGCAAGTTGCGCTTCCTGATTTTGAATCATTTGATCCTTCGCTTGCAGCTGGTTTGAGTTGACCTGCGTTGAAAGCAATAGCTGGTTGCGTTGGATATACCAGCCGGCAAAGAAGGCGATCAAAGCCGTAATCCAGCATGGCGGCCGGCCAAATAAACCCTTGAAGCGGATTAAGGATCTTTTGTGATTATCCGCGCCAAGTCGTGGTTCCCACGATGGTTCGTCACGCTTGAGCCGCTGAGGAGCAGGCTGCGGACAAGAGATCGGTCTTACAATAAGAACAATTCGTGGCATCTTCCTCAATACTGTTGGCACAGTGTGGGCAAAGCCGCATCCGTGTGGTGGATTTTCCGATCATGACCCATCCTTGGCGCAGTAGTTAACCGTATCCTCGTATTCGGCAAGGCACCGCGGGCATTGTTTCATGAGACCGTTCTTAAACGTCAAGCGCCACTTCATTGGACGTTTGGAAAACCCAATTGTGAATTTTCTTAGCCCGCATAACGGTTGGAGCGATGGGGTCGCCCACTAGATTCGCAATCTCCTACCACAGGGGATCGACAGGAACAGACGCCTTCGACTCGACTATCTTTGTTGGTTTGTCAAAGCCTCTTACGGCGTGAAGCCCTGCGGCGAGTCCTCCGATGATCACGAATTCCATTTCTTCGCGATGCAGTGTTGAGAAATGTTTTAACGTCTGAGTCCGTCAAAGGCTCCTTTACCTGATGGGGCGGCGGTGGTAGCGTAAAGAAGAGGGTAATGAGTCCAAAGGGTCGTCTAAATCACTGCTAACCCACCAGCGGATATCCGGCAGGCAGATATGGAACGAGCCAAACATAATGAATATTTTGCCTCGATTTTAGCGGTCGTTCTCTTGCTTTCACCCCAACTAGGCTTCGCACGCGGCATGAGCGGCGGAGCAGCCGGTAGGACTGGGAGCTCTTCGTTCAGCTCCGTCGGGTCTAGATCGGCCCCGATGGTCTTTAGTGGTCGCATGGTGAGTTCCCAGCCACGCGTTCTTGCCCCAAATCCGGGATCCGGGGCTTTCATGGCTGCGAGAAATATTCAGCCCTTTCTTACGGCGGGTGCAAGGACAAACGCACGGTCATCTTTCGTCCCTATCTCGCCTAACGGGCGCCATGTGGATTTTCGCCATCGCCCTGGGATCTTTATAAACAGGTTGCGCGCTCCCGTTATTGTCGTCCCATTTCAGCCCTATTTTGGCTACTATCCGTACTGCAATAGCTTTTACTTTGGCGCCTACGGCTGTCCAACCCCTTACACCCCATTCGCCCCTGTTTATGTGCCTGTACCTGTGCCCTCTTACTCGGACGAAAATCCTTATGCCGTTGATAACTTTGTAGGCTTGCCGGCAGACAACGCTGACTACACTCCGTCAAGCGGCACAAGCGAGCCAGCGGCAGCGAGCTCAGAATCGTTCGACCAGCAGGGCGAGTATGCATTCCGTGCGCGTGATTACATGGCGGCGAATCGTGATTGGCAACACGCGGTCGTGGATGATCCCAGCAATGGCGCGTTAGCTATGAAGCTGGCTTTGGCCATGTTCGCGGTGGGCAAGTACCGGGAAGCAGCCGGTACAACTCAGCAGGTATTGGTGCTCCTCCCGCAGGAGAAGTGGGGACAGGCGGTGAGTGATTACAAGAAACTATATGCAAACCCTAAAGATTACTTGGACCAACTGAAAAGCCTGGCCAAGGCTGCCGCAGATAAACCGAACGATCCCGCACTTCGTTTCTTGCTAGGGTTTCATTATGGCTACTCAGGTCGTGTTGCTGATGCCGTGCGTGAGCTCAATAAGCTTGTTCAGTTGGAACCGAAAGATCAGCTCGGCCGCAAGTTGCGAGACCTGATGGCCGACAAAACACAAAAAGACAATAACTCTGCCATTGCCACGGCGCCAAGCGACATCTATGTCCGTAAGGATTCCAATGGAACACTCTATTTCTCGAACATTCCCGCAGATCTAAGCTATCAGCCACAAACTTGGCACCGCACACAGTATTGAACTGAAACGTATCGGAACCAACGTCATCAAAGTAAGGAGAGATTAGGGCAAACTTTATTAGTGGTTCATAATTCAGATAGCTGAGGGCAAACTAAATAGATGACCAGGTCCAAAGCTGCGATTCTACTCTGCATACTCGCGATACAAATCCTCGATTTCTAGCTTGACCTGACTGATTTTCTTGGACAGCTCGTTGATTTGAGCGAGATTATTGCGATTCGCTTCGATCACGAGTTGCTCGTTGTATTTCTTTAACGCGTTTTCACTTTTCATGATCTGGGCTTCGAGCTTCTCGATTCTTGCTTTTTCTCTGCGTTCCGCTTTTTCGCGTTCTTTTTCTCGTTGTAATTGTTTCGCGACGTGGGCTTCTTCTGTGCGCCGTTGCCGTCGTTTTCGTTCTCCCAGCCGATCTTCTCTAAAAACTCGTCATAACCTGTATTGAAGACATCAACTCTGCCGCGGTGAAAGACGATTAGTTTCGTGGCTAGGGCGCGAAGAATCCGTTCGTTATGGGTGACAATCAACAAAGCCCCGGGAAAGTCTTGCAGGCTCTCGATCAACGCGTCGATGGAATCCATGTCGAGGTGGTTGTTGGGTTCGTCCAACAAAAGCAAATTAGAAGGATGAGCGAGGATCTTGCCCAGGAGGGTTCGGCTTTTTTCACCTCCCGACAACACCGAAATCTTCTTTAAAGCCAAGTCGCCGCCGAACATCATCGTGCCGCAAATGTTTCGGACTTGCGTGCGCGTCAGTGCCGGATTGGTCTGTTCGATTTCTTGTTCGATGGTCAACTTGGGATTGAGCCGTTGAATGTTGGTTTGGCCGAAGTATCCCAGTCTCATGTCGGGATGAGCTCTGAGCTCACCCGCCAGTGGTTTAAGTCCGCCCGACAGTACATTCAACAAGGTCGATTTGCCTTTGCCGTTGTTGCCGATCACGCCGAATCTGTCGCGTGCATTGAGGGTCAGATTAATATGCCGAAACAAAAGATTGTCGGCCGTGTAGCCAAACGAAATATTGCGCCCTCGAGCAACGTTTTAGCAGCAAACGGGGCGTGTCTAAATTCGAAATCCAAAGACTCAATATCGGATAGCTCGTCGAGTTTGGGGAGTTTCTCGAGCATCTTGATACGGGACTGAACCATTTTGGCTTTTGATGCCTGGGCTCGAAATCGATTGATAAAAGCCTCGGCATGAGCCCGTTTGCGGTCTTCGTTGGCGCGGGTCTTTTCGTGGATTTCGTCTTCAAGGACGATTTGCGCATAGGCCTTGGCGGTGCCGCCCTCGAATTTGCGAATTTTCTGGCGATGGATAACCGCGGTGTGGGTCGTGACGCTGTCCATAAAGTCACGATCATGGGAGATCACAATAAGCTCGCCTCTGAAATTAACCAGAAACCTGGCGACCCAACGAACCGATGTGATGTCGAGGTAGTTGGTCGGTTCATCGAGTAACAACAGATTGGGCTCGGAAAGTAACAGTTTCGCCAGGTTGATTCGAATTTGAAACCCGCCGGAAAACTCGCGCGGCGCTCTTTCAAGATCGGCGTGGGAAAATCCCAGGCCAAACAAGATGGCTTCTGCCTTGTAGATGGAATGGGATTCTTCTTCGGGCAGGTCCTAAAGCCGTCTCCGCCAAAATCGTCGGCTGAGTAAAGTGCAGATGTTGCTCGAGATGGCCGATGCGATAGTTTCGCGGGATAGTTATCTCTCCGGAGTCGGGCTCTTCCTGTCCCAAGATGAGTTTAAAGAGAGTCGATTTACCGTGACCGTTTCGTCCGACTAGACCCAAACGATCACCGGCATTCATCTGAAAACTGACGTCATTGAAAAGCTCACGAGCGAAATACGACTTAGAAAGTTGGTTGATCTTAATCACGTTAGGTGTTTCCAGTAGAGGATAAAATTACGGCAATCGAATGACCGGTTCGGAAAGGTAATAATTTTATTAATTTAGATTTGGCGGTGCCACGGGACCACCCTTAGGTCGGATATGGCGACCGATGCGGTCAGCAAGGCAGTTAAAGTTCGTTGAACTCTTCCGGGGATAAACCTGCTTGTTCGATAACAATGGCTCTTAGGGTAGGCAACTTAGCGGTGACCTGTTTAGTTTTCAGGTCAGTTTCAAACTCCACCCCGTACGTACGCTGCAACATATTTGCAAGATTAGCCACCTGACTACTTTATGTCAATCTTGCAAGAATACACGAGGGTGAGTTCGCGGCCTTCGATTATCATCCACGCGCGCACGATGGCTGAGCAATGCGAAACCTGCGGGAATGCCAGCGAATCAAAACAATCCTTCCTTTTCGAGCTTTCTGACGATGCGGTCGTCGACTAAATCTTCAGCTTTGAGACGCCGAATTTTTCATTGGTGAGAGTCAGTACCCGGATACTGGGGTCGGGACCATTAGGGTCTGCCCTGGGTATTGACTGAATGGCTTCCTTTCCGTTATGTCCACACCCGCATGGCCAGACAACCAGCGGGCGTGAGTGAAGTCGCGAGCGCAACTCGCGTACCTGGCACGTGACTGGTGCGCCATGAAGGCCCGAGATTGCTCATCGGCTCCATCGCGATGCATCCATGGTAAGCGAGGGTAGTCCCACAATATGAGCCCCGGATGGCAACCGAAAAGGGGGCTTATTCGTTATTAGCCATAATTATAGGGGGAAGCGGCTAGTAACTTGAACGTTATACAGAACTTGAATGACGCATCGGATAAAACCAGTGTCATACGAGGCTTTATACGCCGCCCATCATGGAGAGGTCCTGCGGTTGTGTCGCCTTCTATTGGCCAATCACCACGACGCCGAAGAGATCGCTCAGGAGGTTTTCCTGAAGGTATATCAACAAATTCAGAACATGAACCAGACTGAACCCATGATGTGGCGACCATGGCTCATCCGGGTCAGCGTCAACGCATGTCGTGATCGGCGACGTTCCGGATGGTGGAAGCTCTGGCGTGGGGCCAACGAAGAATACCAGGAAGCGAATTATCCAGATTCTAGCAGGACTCCTGAAGAAATGGTTCTCAGCCAAGAAACGCAGGGACGTATTTGGCGAGCCTTTGAGAAACTGTCTGCACGCCAGCGGGAGGTTTTCGTGCTTCGTCATGTAGACGAGTGGTCCACCGAAGAGGTGGCGGAAATGCTGGGGATAACCACGGGCAGTGTAAAGCGGTACCTTTTTCGGGCCGCTCGTCACCTACGCCGCATATTAGGAGATCGCTGATGACCGGATGTCTGAGAGATCGAACGCTCCTTTCACTCTATTACGGAGGTGGGACCAGCGCCCAGCAAACTCACCTGACGGAGTGTGAGGCCTGTGCCGCACGCTATCGCCAGGTGGGACGCGATCTAGAGGCAATCAGCCAAGTACTCCGAGAAAAACCGCGTCCGAAGACTGTTAGTCATCGTTTTCGCCCGTTTTCTGCCCGCTGGTTGCCCACGACCGCCGCGCTTGCTTTGGCTCTCGTGTTGGTGTGGATAAGCGTACGGATGTGGAATCCATCTGCCCGGCCTCCGCTTAGGGGAACCAACAACGGGGAATCTTGGAGCCTAGTGGATGAATTCCCGTCAAATCTCTTCCTGCTGAACGAGGCCATTGTCGGGGAGCTAGGGACCGGGAGTCTTCGCTCTTACAATCTGGCTGCTGCGGTTCTGGAGGCAGACCGGCCTTGCGAATGGTACTGACCTGCCGACGATGGGAATGACGGAATCCTCGATGGAGAATTTAGAAATTGCGGAGACTATGCCCTTTGCTACCTGTATGGAAGTTAACCCGGTCGCAAGAAGAGCGAAGCCAAAAGCGTAATCGCCATTAAAGATAGGAGGTAAACTTATGAAAACACACATTACGGTTAGTAGTGGAACCCTGGCAGTGGGATTGCTGGTACTGAGTTTGATGTCGTCCCCGGTCTATGGACAGACGGGAAATGCGGATGCCCAAGCGATGGCGGGATTCACGTTTGGACTGTTGTCGCCTCGACTACTGAATGCATTGAACCTGACGCCTGAGCAGGTAACCAAAATAGAAGTACAGAAGCAAGCTCTCAGGGACGCCAACAAAGCCTTCGTGACAGAGGTGAGCGCGTTGCGTAAGGAAGTGGCTGATAAGCTCTTTGGACCCAACCCAGCAACGGAGGCGGATGTGGCCCGCCAGATCACGAAGATTGCCGACTCGCGGGAAAAGATTTTACGAGAAGGGTTTAGGATTGCGCTTGAGGTGCGGCATGTGTTGAGGCCAGACCAGTTAGCAAAAGCTGCAGCGATCAGACAGCAACTTCTAGAGATCCAAGACGAAGTGCGCGGTCTATTCAACGAGAACCAATAGTCTGGCTGGTGGAGCCGATTACCTCCTGTGTTGATTTGCAATCTGCCGTTCAGTGACCACTCAGCAGGCATAACGTCAAGCGTGGAGGAAAAAGCGATGTCGAAGGTTATAGAGCTGCACTCGACGGTGAAGCATGGCGACTTGACGGGGATCAAGACGTTGCTTAACGAGAACCGGGAGTTAGCGAACTCACGGAGCGAGACCGATGCAAGAGGTACATATCCACTTCACGTTGCGGCTGAGTTCGGCCAAACGGACGCAGCTCGGCTGCTTCTGGAGTACGGAGCAGATGTGTCGCTCTTGGATTCGGAGAACGACGCTATTGCTCTTGGTTGGGCGGCGTTCTTCGGCCGTCCTGAAGTTGTCGCTGTCTTGCTCGAAGCCGGGTCCGAGCCGAGCCAACGCAACAAGAATGGCCTCACCCCGCTCGGGTGTGCGGTAGGTGGAACAAAAGGCAGATGGAAGAAGTTCTCCGATGCCACCTTAGAAGACTGGCAAAGGGCGGTGGAGATCATTCTCGCGCATGGCGGTGTGGAGTGAGGATGACGGCACGTCTTAGCTGCCATCTCCAAACTTGCATCCCTCAACTCCGCGATTCACTTTGTCAGAGGAGATGGTCGTCCCGGTGGCGCGCATCTGTTCCAAGGCTTCGTGATATGGACGCCTACCATCGAGAAATCGTTGATTGAGGAGCCGAGGTCATCGAGGAGCTGGCAGATCGACCTTACGACATCCTGATTTTACTATCAGTGATCCCAATGGCGTTTCGATCGTCTTCGGACAAGATCTGTAAGATTTGCAAATAAAGGGGAGCCATGACAACTTCGGGTGTCTCATTGTGCGGTGCCGCTACCGTGTTCGTCGTACAGGACGTGCTTCGAAGCGTCGCTCATTACTGTGATGTACTCGGTTTTCACACCGAGTTCACGTATGGCCAGCCGACGTTTTATGCTGGCGTCGAACGGGACGGCGTGGTCATTCATCTTCAAGCGGCCGAACACACTCAGCGGCAGCCCGGACATGGCGCAGTCAACGTCTTCGTGACTGACGTGGACGCTTTGTACCGGGAGTTGAAATCGCGGGGCGCGAGAATCCTGAATGAGCCGAAGGACTACCCCTACGGCATGCGCGACTTTGATATTAATGATCTTGACGGCAACCAGCTGTGCTTCGGAATGGAGTCGAAGCAGCAGTTAACAACGCAGTGAAGCGAACGGTGCAACAGTCCACGCCGCAGTCCTGGTGGCATCGCCGTTTACTGCGGCCGTTAGGCGGCGGGGGCGATTACTGGGAGGTCACGTGCAGTACAAACTCTTTGCGGTCAGAGTCTTCGTGACAGATTGGCAACGCGCGATCCGCTTCTATACGGAAACCCTGGGAATACCCATTGCCTATCGAAACGATGAGATCGGTTGGGCCCAGCTTGCCACGGGCGAGGGTCAGCTCGCTCTCGAGCGTGTAGATCCGTCCGATTCAGAGAGTAAAGAACTTGTTGGTCGCTTTGTGGGCGTTTCGCTTGCCGTGCCAGACATTTTGAGACGCACAAGGCTCTTGCTGACCGTGGAGTTGAATTCATTGCACCGCCCGAGAAGCAGCCTTGGGGTGGAGTCTTGGCTCACCTTCGTGATCCCGATGGAAACGTTATTACTCTTCTCGGCGGCGCCAAATAGCGAAGGTGATTTCTCGCCGCCTAACCGAACCGCCCAACAGATGCGCTGTTGGGTTGGCGCGCTTCGCCGGTCGGCGGCCGGCTGTGCGGGGTAGCTGCCTCAGGGTTCAACATAGCAATCTTATCAATCTCAAATTCTTGCCCGCAATGATCAGTCACAACTTTGCGAAAAATCTTTCGCTTCGCTTACGCGTTTGCCACCCGTGCAGACAACTGAACTGAGAAACTTGGGGCTTGCCGGCAAATCAAAACAGTCCTTCCTTTTCGAGCTTTTGACGATGCGGTCGTCGACCAAATCTTCCGCTTTGAGACGGCCGAATTTTTCATTGGTGAGAGTCAGTACCCGGATACTGTTGCGGATACCCTCTACGTTAGGATAAATCCGCCGCGTGTACATTTTGCGCATGAAATCGTAGCCCTCAAAGCGTCATCCGCTTTGGGCAGACGCAGCCATTGCGCCAGGCTCTTCATCACCGTGGTTTTATTCTCGGGCTCCTGGATAAACGCAATCGCGTCCAACAGCGCACGGAGCACGTTTTCAACGGTTTCCGGATGCTGCGCGAGGAAACTTTTGCGTGTGAACAGGCCGCTGTCTTGAAACGGAATATTCAGATCCGACACGTCGGCGAGGATCGGATAGCCTTGGCGCCGGAGAATCGCGGCGTGGGTGTAGCCCATCAACGAGCCGTCGATGAGACCGGTGGCTACCGCTTGCACGCGCGCACCGGTATCGCCGATGATTCTGAAAGTGATGTTGTCTCGTTTGGGGTCGATGCCCCAATGTTCGAAGGCTAGCATGGTGAACATCCAGTTGCCGCCGCTGAGGCTGGCCACGCCGATCCTCTTGCCTTTCAAATCCGCCGGCGTTTTGATGTCGTGGCCGACGGCGAATGCGCCCACAAGTCGATTGATGAACGCGGCGACGAAAACACCATCGAGACCGTTCAAGACGGCCCCTAAGCTCGCGCCCGAGGTGGTGCCATAGTAAAACTGCGAATCGCCGGCCGTTAAGACCGACAGGGCGAGGGCGCGTTAGGCATCAACACCAGCTGGGCGTCCAAGTTGTATTTGCGAAAAAAGCCCTGATGGTGAGCGACGACCAGCATTCCTTCCCGCTCGGTGAAACTCGCCGGCGTGATCACGACTCTTTGCCGCGCAGCGGAGGCGGCCAAGGCCTGATGCTGCAATGGCGCAAACAAGCAATAGAGCAGCGGAAACAGAATAATGACCGGATCTTCATAAGCGCGGCTCCCTTTCGTGTAGACTTGTCACGAATACTAGGAGCGCGCCATGACCGATGTCAACCGCACGCGTTGGTAAGAGTTTTCAGAAGCTCCTCGGGATTATCACGACAAAGTCGATCTTTACCGCGAGCCGTCAAAGTCACTGGTCGGTGACAGCCGTCTTCAATCTCGATTCGAGACGTACCAGCGAAGTAGACTCTAACTGCCACCGCCGTCAGTAGGCGATCGCTGCACGCTTTGCAAAGCGACGGACCGTTGAGCTGCGCCGGATAGAAAGAAGACGTTTCGGGGTGAGCTTCGACCGACGCATGGCAGATTTCATCTATCTGCTTTCACGATCTGCCGAGGCGGCAGATAAAAGCCTGAGCGCTCTGCCCGTCAGGAGACCTCGGAATCAATCGAAGAAGATCTCTTTGGAATCATCGATTTGTTGTGCCAAAGGTTGGAGAATCTTTCAATCCAGACCTGTTGCACGGGCCGGTCGGTGCTGCGTCATATAAGAGGCTTCCATTTGCCGGACGTCTTGAACGTTTGTGTCGAATCAGCATGTGAGCCATCGTCTGATCTCCTTATTTGTTTGAGAGGGAAAAGTTCGCTTACTCGAGAGATAGGGCGGGTATAACACCGCCAACAAATCGCAACAACCGTTGATCGAGTCTTCTGACTCGCCGCGGCTGAGTTGAGACTCGATAGAGTGCTTCAGACCTATCAACCGAACTTTTCTATCTTCTCAGAAGCCGATAATACTAGGAAGAGATTGTACGACTAGCCCTTATTTCACGGCAGCTTGCCGGTCATTTCTTTGTACATCCGCCGCACGGCGACTTCCCTTTGCGACGTGTATCCCTGCATCTTTTCGTACTGGGGAAGTTTGATCGCGGCGGCAGCTTGGTCTTCCGTCGCCCCGCGTGCGATTTCTTCCTGCACGGCGTCGCGCAGATCCACCAAAATCTGACGAAAACGATGGAGGCCTTCTCTGCCTTCTTTGGGATCTTGAGGAATGGGTCCGTGCCCCGGCACGAGAATGTCGGCGGGCAGGGCCTGGATCGCATCCAGCGTTTTAGCCAGCTGAGGCCGTAGCCGTCGTTTATGTAGAGAAACTGATCGGAGAAAAACAACTCGCTCACATAGGCGATTCGATCTTGCGGGACGAATATAATGCTGTCACCCCGCGTGTGGCCTCGACCCAAGTAGAGAATTTGAATTTCCTTGCCGCCGAGGTGAATCGTCAGGCGATCCCGATAGGTGACTTGAGGGAGCCTGGCCTTCTGATTTTCCGGCGAGACACGATCCCGTTGCATCTGAGAAAGGAGATCGGCCCGGTAGTTTTCGTGGCCGATCTTGATAACGTCCTGGTAGGCAACGTTACCCCACGTATAGTTATTGTGGAACGTCGAGGAAACCAGAAAGCGAACCGGCTGTTTGATCACACTGGCAATCGCTTCCCGCTCTTGCCGCGCAATGGCTTCTGAGCTCAAGGCGTCAAGCACGACAACCCCTTCACTTGTGGCGATAACTCCGCTGTTAAAGCTGGTGGAAGAGAAGACATAATAGCCGGGAATGAGCTGTCTTAACGTACCGGTGCGATTGCGCTCGGCCGGTCTAAGGCGGGAGTCGTCGCGTTCCTGTGCCCCCAATGAGAATACCAAGAGGCTCGAGGTAAGCAGTATCATTAGACCCGTCATTGATTTTGGCATTTTTATTTCTCCGCTGACTGGCTGAATCCGAAAACGCCAACTTTTGTCAGACTACACGTCATCACGTTCAAGGGATCACGCCCGATCGGCAGGCCAAATCTTGAATTTCGACGTTATGCAACCGACACAAATCGCTCTTTCCGGCGCCTCTGCTACTTCAGCAATTCCCTGAGCCGGGTTACGGTGGCCGCATCGGTTTTGAAAAAACCGTTGACGATTTTTTCCAGCTCCTCCCCGCTACGGGGTCGAGCTCAAAGTTTCCTTTCTTGGCTTCAGCGACGAATTCCGGATCTTTCAACGTCGCCTGGAAAGCCTGCCGGAAAACTTGCACCCGGTCTTTCGGCGTTCCCGGTGGGAACGAATACAGATACGTAATGGCGCCGACATCGTGCAAGGCCACCTGGATCAGCTTGCGGCCCACTTCGTTTTTGGCAAAACTGATGGCCAATGGCACATCGGGCAGCTCCGGATGCGCTGCCGCGGCATTTTGCAGCACGACTTTCACCTCACCCGAGTCCAGTTGTTTGCGCCAGGTGACCTTGATCGACGCCCACGCCAGCCCGCAAAGGCCCGCTACTTCGCCGGCATCGATGGCCAAACGAATCTCCGCGGTCCCCTTGTAGCCGGAAACAATTTGCATCGGCAGGCCGAGCGCTTCCTTCAAGACCATCGCGTTGTCGTAGGGCGTAGAGCCGGGAGGCGTCGCGCCCATTTTGACCGGCGTGGGAGAGCTCTGCCATTTCTGAGCGCTGTCGATCCCGCTGGCCCTCGTCATAACACAGGTATCGTGGTTCTTAACCGGCGCGCCGACGTATTCGAACTTGCGCGCATCAAACTCGATCCCCTCCCTGCCCGTGAGCTGGTGCAAGACCAAGGTGCCGATCCAGTTTCCCAAGGTCAGGCCGTCGGGCTTGGCCTGCCGGTAAAGATAGTTGGTGCCGATGAGAAAACTCGCCCCCGGCATGTTTTCCACGACAAATGTCGGGTTGCCGGGAATATGTTTTCCTATGTGACGGGCGAGCATGCGCGAGTAAGCATCGAATCCACCGCCCGGCGTAGTCGCCACGATCAAGCGAATCGTCTTACCCTTGTAAAAATCCTGTGCCGCCAGCACACCGGCCCAACAAGTCGCCGCCAACAATACCAGCGCTGAGAGTGTGCCCCGAAAAACCTTCTTCCTCATGTTATCACCTCATTCTTTCCGCATACCGCTGCGATAAGCATCGGCGATGCCGAGGAACATAGTACCTATTTTGTGCTGACTCAAGCTTTTTTGGATCAAATTCACACACGGGATTTTCCAAATGAAAATCGTTATTCGTGCTCATCAAGGCGTGAGCGCGGCTTTTTTGACTTTGCCTGATCAAGTCTCGTTGTAGTACAAGCGAGTACAGGGCCTCGCGATGATAGATGCTGCGCTTGTCATTCCGGTGTATCGCTCTAGCGACGGTGAGCTGCATATTGTGATGATTTTAAGACAGCCCGGCGGTGTGCATGGGGGACAGATCGCGTTTCCTGGCGGAAAGCACGATCCGGAAGATGAAACCATGCTGGACACCGCGATTCGAGAGGTAAGGGAAGAGCTTGGGTTGCTGATTGACAGAGCCGACGTCCTCGCCGAGCTACCGGTTGTGGAAACCCGAACCACGGGCTACCGCGTGTTCCCGTACTTAGCGCGCATCCAAGTGCCGGACCGCTGGCAACTTGCCGAGCGCGAGATCGCGGAGATTATCGATGTAAAGCTCAGCGATCTTTTGCAACCGGATGCCCACGCCAAAAGGATCGAGCGATTTTCTACCTGGCAACAACCGCAACAGGTAGTATCTTACCAGGTGGGCTCCCACCGGCTCTGGGGGCTTTCTTATCGCATCTTACATCCGGTCATTCCGCGACTCAGGGAGGGCGAGTGGGATGTGTGAGCAGGAGGGTTTTCGCGGTAAAGCTTCAGGCGACGGACAAACGACAAATATGAAATGCAGAACGCAGGAGAAAGGAGTTTAGATTATGGATTTCAATTTACAACCGGATACGCCGGAGATCAGCGCGTTTCGCAAGGAGGTGCGCGAGTGGCTGGCGGAGAACATGCGCGGCAGCGAGCATTTGCGCTGGTCGGCGCGCTGGTCGACGCGGGAGAACAACGACGAGTACCAGTTCCGCCGGCAGCTGGCGAACAAGCTCGGACAGAAACGTTGGCTGTTTCCGACCTATCCCGTTCAGTACGGCGGCGCGGGCCTGACTCTCGATCATCAATTTGTCCTAGAAACTGAAATCGACCGCTACGGCCTGCCCCTCGGTTCGATCTTTTACACTCTAGCCCGCCTGGTCGCCCCGGCGGTTCTCAAATTCGGCACCGAAGAGCAGAAGATGGAATTTCTGCCGCCGATGCTGCGCGGCGAGCTGGCGGTTTGGCAGGTGTTGACCGAGCCCCAGGGCGGCAGCGACGTGGCGCACTGCTTGACCAAAGCGATTCGCGATGGCGACGACTACGTCGTGAACGGTCAAAAGATCATGGTCGGTCACCATCTCCCCCGGATTGTCTCTGGACTCTGGTCTGCACCAATCCCGCAGGGAAACGGCACGAGAACCTGGGCTGGCTCTACATTCCCGCGAATCTTCCCGGCATCACCATTCAGCATTTGCATCTGATGATGGGGATCAAGAACGCGGTGTTCTTCGACAACGTGCGGGTGCCCGCCAAGTATCTCGTCGGCGGCGAGAACAACGGCTGGAAGGTCGCCAACAGCTATTTAGAGCTCGAGCATGGCGGCGGCGGCAGCGTGGCGGAAAATCCGCTGTTCAAGCGGCTCATCACGCACTGCCAGAAGTCGGAGTTCGACGGCGAAAGCCTGATGGAAGATCAAGACGTGCGGGACGTGATCGCCGATATGCTGATCGACCTCGACGTTCAGCGGCTCATGGGCCTGCGCAACTTTTGGCATCGCTATGTGCGCGATCCCCATCCCTATGGCGGACCGCAGTTTCTTTACTTCCAGAGAATGGTGCGATTGCGCAACTCGGAGCGGGTGCAGCAGATCCTGGGGTTTGACGCGCTGGCGCCGGACGCCTCGGTCCATGAGGAAGCCGATTTTGAGTACACCGTGCGCAGCGGGCCCGGCTGGCTCCACGGCGGCGGTACGTTGGATACCGACCGGCTGATCATCGCCCGCCGGCTCGGCTTGGGCCGGCCGTCGCAAGAGACCGCACCGACCACCGTCTAGCGGAGAAAGGAACAAAAACATGGATCTCAGACTGAATGAAGATCAGAGCATGATGAAAAAGGTCGCGGCAGACTTTGTGAAATCCGAAGCGCCCTCCTACGTCATCACCGAATGGTTCCAAAAAGATTGCCTTCATTCCGGAGCTTTACCAAAAGACCGCCGAGGTCGGCTGGCTTGGAATGATGCTGCCCGAAGAGTACGGCGGCGGTGGCGCTTCCTGCACGGATTGCGCCGCGGTGTTTGAAGAGCTTGGCCGCGGGCCGTTGCCGGAGCCCTATTTTTCGTCGGGAGTATTGGCTGCTGAGATTATTCTGGCCGGCGGTTCATCCGCGCAGAAAAAGCGCTGCTGCCGGAAATCTGTAACGGCCGGGCCGTCGTGATCCCGGCGCTATCGGACGATCCGATTCAATGGGGACCAGATCGGCACAAACCCGCCTGACTAAAACGGTCAGCGGTTTCGTGCTGAACGGGACCAAGCGCTTCGTCTACGATGGCGACGCCGCGACGAGCTTCATTTGCGCCGCCCGAACCGAGACCGGCGGAGTCGCGCTTGCGCTGGTTGACAGAAACGCGCCCGGTGTTTCGGTCAAACCGGCTCCGGGCTTTATGATCGGCGCCGCGGAAGTCCGCTTCGACAATGTGGCGATCACCGCAGACAACTTCGTCGGCGATTGGGGGTGGTCGAAAGCGCGCTCCTCAAGGCGCTGCCGATCCTCTGCGCCTATAAAGTCGGCGCGTGCCAGGAGATTTTCGAAATGACCAATGAATACACCCGCACCCGAGTGGTCTTCGGCCAGCCCATCGGGCGGTTCCAGCGGGTCCAGGACCATTGCGTCGATATATCCATCCACCTGGACGGCGCGCGCTGGATCACCTATGAAACCTTGTGGAAAATCGATTCAGGGATAGAAGCCGCTGCAAACGTGCATCAAGCCAAGGCTGTGGCCAGCGAGGCCTACTATCAGTCGTGCAATTTTTCGCACATGGTCTTCGCCGGGCCCGGGACGGACTATAAACATCCGTTGATGGCTCACAGCGTGCTGGCGCATACGCTCTATCAGTATTTAGGCACGCCGTTGTATCACAAACGCGCGATGGTGGATGCGCTCTATCCGCGGAAGGCAAAAAGCAATGCGGCCTAGAGACTAAGAATCGTCACGGAAAGGTGCTGAGAGGTCTGCGTTGCCGATTAACCGGCTCACCGTTTCATGCTGCGTCATCCTCGTTTACCTTGGATCTTTCTCGGTTCACAGTGAGGAAATTGAAATGACTGGGAGGCGCTGCAATGTCTGGTTCGCATTTCTTGTTTTGACGATCGCCACGATGTGTCCCTTTGCGGCGCTTCACGCCCAGACCCAGAAGATTAGAATTTCTCTCTCGAGCCGGAGCAACACCAACACCTCCTACTACACCGCTCAAGCGAAAGGTTTCTTCAGAGACGAAGGACTGGAGATCGAGTTCATTCAGGTCAATCCGCGGCTCGGCGCGATGGCGGTATTGAACGGAGATGTAACGTTTACGACGTCGTTTGTTAGCACGTTCCGCGGCATCGTGCAGGGACTGCCGATGAAAGCGGTGTTCATTCTGCTCAAGAAGGGCATCTATTTTTTGATGGTGCGCCCGGAAGTCATCAAGGACATCCAGGACCTCAAGGGTAAGAAGCTCGGCGTCACGGCGGTCAATGGCGGCGATCATCTCATCGGTAAGGAGTTGCTCCGCTCAAGGGCTTGGATCCCAACCTCGTCCAAGCCATCGCCGTGGGCGAACCGGCGTTGAGGACTCAGGCGGTCCTGTCCGGGGTCGTTCAGGCCGTTTCGGTGTCACCGCCGCATGACGTCATGTTGCAGCAAATGGGTCTCAAGGCCATCGCGGGTCCGCCAGAGGTGGGCGTGCCGTCTTCGGGATTGTTCGCTGCGGACCGCTTGCTTAAAGAAAACCCGCAGATTCTTAGACGAACCTTGCGGGCGCTGCTTAAAGCAAACCGCTTCATCGAGGAAAACCGCCAGGAGACGATCCGCATCATGGCGCAGGCGGTGCCGCAATCTCCGGAAGCCGCCGCCCGATCTTACGACGTCGAGCTTAAAGCGCTCGCGAAAGATGGCCAGATGACCGACGCCGAAATTGAAAGCTTGATGGAACGTTTGAGCGATAAGAAAAGGCCGTTGGACGAGGTGCGGGATTTTTCTTATGCGCGCCTGGCGTTAAAAGAATTAGACGGCCGGCAAGTGAATCCGTTGGAGCAATGAGATTGGTTGCGGTGCTACTTCCTGGCTAAGATGGCGCCCGCTGTAGGAAGAACCAAGAGAAAAACCTGTGACAAGAGTTGTCGCCGACCGCGTCAGAGCTGAAGGATGAAACGCGAAACGTCATTCGATCGTCATTCTGCTTTGCGATCAATCTCATATTACCGGGCATTGGTGGAGGGCAGCGGAAAGCCTGCAGAAGATCCGGGTCGGCCTTCCTTCGCTGGCCCTTACCTACATGCCTTTTTATGTGGCCCAAGAGAAGGGCTTGCTCAAGAAGATCGGTCTCGAGGCGGAATACATTCAGATGAATACCGGCATCCAGCCGCAGGCCATCATCGGCGGCAATATCAATTTTTTCCCTCGCTGTCGACCGGGATCTCAGCGGCGGTCGCCGGCTTGCCGCTGGTTGTCGTGCTGAATTTTTACGATATTACGCCGTGGATGCTGGTAACCAGCAAAGACATCAACAAGCCCCAGGATCTGATCGGCAAAAAGGTCGCAATCTCGGGTATTCGAACGACGGGCCATTACTTGATGATGGCGTGGTTCAAAAAGGTGGAGATCAGCGATAAAGATGTCGGCTTCATCATGACCGGTGGCACCGCATCGAGCTTCGCATCACTGGCAAGCGGCCAGGTGGCCGGCGCCGTGCTGACGCCCCCTTCGACGACAAAGCGGTGTCCAGGGGCTTTAAAAGTTCATGCTGATTGGCGATCTGGTGGACATTCCGACCTCCGGCTTGATCGCTGCCAGAGCGGAAGTCACGAATCAACGGGACAAAGTTCAAAAGACCATCGCGGCGCTGCTCGACGCCGTCACTTGGATACGCGCCAATCGGACGGAATCCGTAAAAATGATCGCGGACAAGTTCAAGATCACACCGGCTGAGGCCGAACGGAACCTACGAAACCCTGGTCAGCATGTTCAACAAAGACGGCCGATTGCCGCCCAAAATCGCCCGCGGATACTTGGACCTGCTGCGCCAAGAAAGATCCGTCCCCGCCGACCTCGACCCTCAGAAGTTCCTCGATTTTTCCATGCTGCCCGCGGGCAAATAACTTAAGCGGATGTCGCGATCCGTCGGCGGCGCACTCTCTGCCTAATCCTTATTCAGTCTTCTGAATACAAAATGAGCAGCTTGATAAAAACCGAAGATTTCGACGCCCGAAAGAGGCGGTATTGAATCCGATTCTTCTGGCACAAGAATCGCACTGCCGCAAACCTAAGCCAAAAGAATCCATACTACCGACGACAGAGGGGAACACCACATGCCTCGACATGATGCTTCGTTAATCTGGTTCGGGCTAGGAATCGTTTTTCGTGCTTGTTTCGGTCTTGACTCTGACCGCGGCCTTCGCCGCCAGTGCTCCAGGAGAATCTATTGATCAGCTTTACGAAAAGGCGAAGAAAGACGGTGAAGCTTACTCTTTATGCCCCTTTATCGGCTCGCTCCATGGAGGTGATTCTCCCGGGGTTCATGAAGAGATTTCCCGGAGTGACCGTAAATCATATCGACTCGACGCCCAATCAGCTGCTTGCGCGTGTTCTCTCCGAAGCGCGTGGCGGGCGAGTGCTCGCGGACGTCTTCGGCGGGTCGTTGCCCTATATGGCGCAAATCAGCGAGCAAAAACTGATCGCGCCGTTGACGGTGCCGGAAGCGGCGGCCTACCCGGCCCAGATGAAAAGCGACTTCTGGGTCGCGACCGATACTCAGTTTTATATCGCGGGTTGGAACACGAATCTGGTGAAAAAGGCGACGAGCCGAAGAGCTACGAGGATCTCGCCAACTCGAAATGGAAGAGCAATTTAATCGGTGAGGACCGGGACTACCAAATGCTGGCCGCGTTCGCCAAGCGCAAATACAACAGCGATGAAAAAGCCATGGATCTATTCAAAAGAATTGCCGCAAACCAAGTCGAGTTTCACCGCGGGCATTCGGACCTGGTTGAACTTCTGGTAGGAGGCCAGAGCGCTGTATGTTTCACCTGCTATTCCCATCATTTTCCACCCCGGATAAAAAAGGTGCGCCGATTCAGGCTCTGCTGGCCGAAGGAGTGGGTGAAATAGGCGGAGCGGTTTCTGTTCTAAAGGGCGCGCCGCATCCCGATGCCGCTTTGCTTTGGGCGCGTTGGGCCATCAGCGAAGAAGGCCAACGAGTGTGGGCGCAGGCCGGCGAAACTCCCGCTCACCCCAATGTGGAGCCGCTTGAGAAAGTCCGCCCCACCGCGACCTATATGCTCACCATCGACGACATCAAGGAATTTCCAAAATACCAAAAGCTTTGGAAGGAGATCTTCCAGATCCGGTGACAAAGGGCGCCAGGTAACGGGCGCCAACTCGTCATTCCGAACGAATGTGCGGGATCTGAGAAAGATCTTTCCCGGAGTTTACCCTGAGCTTGGCCGAAGGGGTCGAAATGACAAAACGTTTTTCTTTGCGTGTCGCGACAACAATACTCGCTATTGCGACAACGGCCATCGGGATCTGGAGCTTGATCCAATGGCGCAAGGCGCCGTTACCGTAATGGATTTGACGGCGCTGGTTGCAAGTCTCTCATCCGCGCCTCCCGTCAATTGATCAACCAAAAACACGCTGCGCTTGGCTTAGATAACTCACGTCGTCGCCTTTTCTCTGGGACCCGAGATCGCTTGCTTGATCCCCGGATCGTTTATTATGGTAGGAGGATGGAAATCAAATACGGACTCATAAGCGCGGACTCCCACGCCGCCTTCGACCGCGACGACTTCACCCGGCGGATGTCGGCGAGCAAATGGCAAAACCGCATTCCGCGGGTCGTGGAGGTCGAAGATAACGGACGCCGGGTTCATCGTTGGACTGTTTACGATGGTCGGCCCTACCAGGAAAGCGTGTGCAACTGCCCTGCTCTAATGGGTGATCCTTTTCCGACCTATCCCGAGCGCTGGGAGGAGGTGCCGAGGACCGCCTATGATCCGCGGGAACGGCTGAAGGCTCTGGATAGCGACCGCGTCGATGCGGAAGTGCTATTTCCCAATCCTCCCGGCGGGAATTACTTCGAGTTCGGCGATGCCGCCTTCGAGCTGGACGTGGTGCGAGCCTACAACGATGCCCTCGGCGAATGGTCTCGTATCAGCGACCGTTACTTGCCGGTGGCCATTCTTCCCTATCTTAGCGAGCCGAAGACAATTGCCGGGGAGATCGCCCGCGCTGTTTCCGTTGGCCATCGCGGCGTCAATGTCCTCGGGCAGATGCCCAAGTCGCTTCCCCATCTCACCGACCCGCGCTGGGATCCCGTGTGGAGCGTCTGCCAGGAGCTGGGCGTTCCCATCCATTTCCACGGTTCGGCGGGCTTGCGCGCGGGCGCGTCGGTGCGCAAGTGGAGCGGTTACACGCCGCGGCAGGCACACTCGGCGTCCACCGCCACCTCGGCGGTAACACCGGCGCAGATCATCCCCCAACTGATTTTCTCCGGGGTGACGGAGCGCTTCCCGCGTCTGAAGTGCGTGTTTGCCGAGGCCGGCATCGGCGGGCTTAACTACGTGCTCGCCGCCTGCGATCACGAGTGGGAGTGCCGCCATCTATGGACCGAGGGCATTGTCACGCGTCCGAGCGAGACCGTGCGCCGCCAGATGTACGTGAACTTTTGGTTCGAGGCCGAAGGCATTAAGCTGCGTCACCATATCGGCATCGACAACATCATGTGGGAGTCGGATTTTCCCCACGTCGCTTCCTTCTATCCGCGTTCCTGGGAATCCATCGAGCGCGTGGTTGACGGTGTGCCGCCGGAAGACCGGCGGAAGCTGCTCTACGAAAACGCGCTACGCGTCTACGGGGCCGCAGCGACGGTGTCAGGGGAAATAAGTTGAGGGCGGGGTTTCCATGCAACTGAAATATGGCGTCATCAGCGTCGACGATCACATTCAGGAGCCACCGGACTTGTGGACCCAACGCCTTTCCAAGAACCGTTGGGGCGACCGCATACCACATATGGAACGCGCCGGCGACGGGACCGAGCGATGGGTTGTGGATGGGCAGTTGCTCCTTGATGGTCGCGCCGGCAGAGCCGGTGCGTTGATGGCGGATCGTAACTGCGAGCCAAGCCATTGGGAGGATGTACCGCCGGCGGCTTATATGCCGTTGGAGCGGCTCAAAGCTATGGATTCGGCCGGCATCGACTACTCGGTGCTCTATCCAACCGTGGCAGGTTTAGCCGGAGAGACATTCGGCCGGCTCGAAGATCCCGAGTTGGAGCTGGCCTGTGTGCAAGCCTACAACGACTGGCTCATCGACGAGTGGGCCGGCGCCAGCGATCGTTTTATTCCGCAATGCATTGTGCCCGTCGGGCCCATTGAGGCGACCGTAACGGAGATCAAGCGCGCAATCGCCAAGGGCCATCGCGGTGTCGTCTTCCCTTCCTTGCCCATGCACCTGCGCTCCGTCCCACATGTCAGCGGACCCGAATATGATCCGGTCTGGACGATCTGCGAAGAGCTGAACGTGCCGGTTTGTCTTCATGCCGGCGCCTCATCGGAGCTGCAATACGAACCATTCGCCGGGATTAACTCTGCGCTTGGCCGAAGCCCTGAACGCGGTGACGCGGCCGGTTTCCAGTGTCTTCGTTATCTCTCTCTATTCCTTTCGCGCGTGCTGTTGCGCCACCCGCGTCTCCGCATCGTGCTCGCCGAGAGCGCGCTTAGCTGGGGCATGCTCTATATGGAGTGGGCCGACCATCAGTTCGACCATGACGGCCTCGCCCGCGAGGGGTATGGGTTAAAGCCTTCGGAGATGTTCCACCGCCAGTGTTTCCTCACCTCGTGGTTCGACGACGTTGCGCCTTTCTCCGGATACGTCGGCGCGGAGAATATTCTCTGGTCCACCAATTTTCCCTTGGCGACTTCGAGTTGGCCGCGCACAGAGGAAACCATCGCGCGCTGCTTCCGGAACGTCCCGGCGGAGGACCGGGAAAAGGTGCTGTGGAAAAACGCTGCGTCGCTTTACCGACTCCAAGCCGACTAAGTTCTGACCCTCGGGTTACTGGATGCCCAATTCTTTCTGCGCCTGGCGCAGGTAACTCAGGTCGACATACTTCTCCGGCGGTGGTGGTGTTCCTTTGATGATACCATCCTGTACCTGCACCTCGATGTTCACTTTCAATCCGGGTAACGTCACGTCGCCGTTGATCGGGTAGACTTTGTTGTCGATGTAGTAATCGATGCCGCGGCGCGCGTAGGGCGCCTGAAGGCCGAGTTCCTTCGTGAGAAAGTCAGACGCATCCGCCGGATGTTCGTAAATCCACCGCAGCGACTGAATGTGCCCCTTGATAAATTTCACCACCGCCGGTCGATTCTTCTCCGCCCACACCGGATTGATATTGATATTATTGAATTGATAGCTGGAAATGACCTCCGTCGTATCGCCTAACTTGGTAAAGCCCTTATCGACCGCGACGTCGCCGAATGGAATTCCCAAGACGGCGCCCGCGATGGCGTTGCTCTCCAGCGCGCTTAACCGCGCCGGAGTGCCGCCGGCGATGAGCGCCAGAGAAAGTCCCTGGGATGGACGAGTCCTTTACTCTTCATGTAAGCGAGCAAAATCGAAGTCGCTCTCCCGTCAGGCTTGCAACCCCGAGCCTTTGCCCTTTGAGATCGTCGATCTTCTTGATGTTTTTCGCGCCGATGAGCAAATAGGGCGCGGCGTTGCTCGATCCGGCGGCGACTTTGAGGTTGCCGTTGGTTCTTTCATTCCAGACGATGACGTTGTCGGCATTGATATTGGCGAAGTTAAGCTCGCCCGCCACCAAAGCTTGCAGTTGGACATCGGCTCGCCCGATGCTGACGAGGTCGACCTGAATTCCTTCCTTCGCGTACAAGTTTTTTCAGCCCGATAAAAAACGGCAGGTAGTTGAGATCTTTCGATATGTAGCCTGCAGTCAGTCTTTGCGCGCCGGCGATGACGGGAGCGCAAAGCAAACACACCACGCAAAAACGGAAATCGAAATCCTTTTCATGGTTTCACTGATCTCCTTTCGCGCCGGACGATCACTTAGCCCGGAAAATTCATGCTCCGAAGATAAATCACAACGTAGTATAGCTAGCGGACTGAGCCTCGAAGGACGCAGCTTTAGGTTCCTGTGCCGGGCACTGTGAACAACCGGGTTAGGTTTCTAAAGCACGGATCGCAGGAACACGCCATGTGACAACCAGCGCGAGAACAATGACGATGGCTCCCATGGTCGCCACAGTGAACGGCGCTCCGATGAAGTGCGCCAGTACACCGGCAAACAATGCGCCGGCCGGCATAAGGCCCGCGGTCCAACATGTAAAGGCTCATGACACGGCCGCGCAGTTCGTCGGGGACGATAAGCATGAGCATCGTATTGGTGCTGGCCAAGAACAGCATCTGGAAACCACCTACCAAAATCAAAACCACCAATGCCAGCGGAAAGGAAGTAATCTGAGAAAAGAGAATGAGAAAAGCTCCAAGCACAACGATGCTGCCCACCAATAATACTCCCTGACGTTTGACTCTGTTGGTGAGAGAAGCCAAAACCAGCACGGATAGTACGGCTCCGACGCCAGGGGCGGCCATCAGCATACCAAGACCTTCAGGACCCACCTTCAGTACATCCTTTTGAAAGACCGGCATCAAGGTCTGGTAGGGCACCGCAAAGATACGCGGGACATAGGCCAAAGCCATGAGCGCCAGAACCGCCGGGGTGGACCATACATAGGCGAAGCCCTGCTTGAGATTGGCCATTGCGGAAGAGTGACGCGCCTGCTCCGGTGTCGGAGGCACGTGCATTAGATAGATCATGACCAGCACGCCCACGTATGCGGCGCCCTGGACAAAAAGTTTCCGCCGGCCCCAAACAAGGCGATCATCACACCGCCCAGTGCGGGGCCGATGATCTTCATGAGATTAAATCCGCCGGAGTTGAGCGCTATCGCGTTGGCAAGTTCCGCCTTGGGAACAACGCTCGGGATCAGACTTTGCCGCACCGGTTCGCTAAACGTCCAACCAATTCCCGTGATCAACGTGAACACAAAAATGTGCCATACCTGTAACCAACCTGATACGACAAGGCCGCCCATGACGACCGCGGTCACGATCAGCAGGTATTGAGTGCGCAGCATCAATTTTTGCCGGTCCATGCGGTCGGCGGCAACGCCCGCCATGGGGCCGGTTACTAAGAACGGCAGCGCGCGCAGGCCATTGAGCGCTCCCAGCAACACGGCATTGCCGGTCAGCTCATACACGAGCCATCCCAGGGTCACTTGTTGGATCCACTGGCCGGCACTCATCATGAACGTGCCGGCGCAAAGATAGCGAAAATCCAGATGGCGGAGAGAAGAAAAGGTTTGAAGCCGGGGACGCGGAGAAACCGTCTCAGCTGGCGCTTCAACGTCGTTAGTCAGTTGCTCTTCCAAGAACTCATTTGGCAATCATAGCTTGATTCCCTTAGCTTGCCACGTTTCAAGAATGCTTTTACGCGCGCATCCCGAGAAGCTGTTCACGGTGGCGTGCAGGTTGCGCGCGAAATCGTTGGCTGCCTGGGTGCTCATGCTGAAAGCGGAGCGTCGCGTATTCCTTGACTGCCAGCAAAGCAGCGAGCGGCGTTTTTTGAAATGCTCGACGAGATTGGCAACGGCGGTATCCAGCTCGGTGGCCGGGACCACGTTGCTCACCAGCCCGAAAGTGAGTGCCTTATGCGCGTCGATCTCCTGAGTTGAGTAGACCAAATAAGTGGCGGCCTTGCGCGGCACGCGGTCCACCAATGCGGACATGGCGATGGTCGGCATGATCCGGTGCGACATCTCCGGCAGTTGAAAGCGGGCTCTGTCGCTTGCGATGGTGATGTCGCAGAGCGCCGCCAGGGCGCAGCCCAGACCGACGGCGCGTCCCTGAACCACGCCGATGATGGGAACTTTCGCGTTGCGAAACGCGCCGTAGAGATTGAAAATCGTATCGCTGCGTTCGCGCACGCCGTAGGCCTCGAGAACCGGGCCCGGCTGGCCCATGGCCTCGCGCCCGAGGCAGAAATCATCCCCGCCCCTTGAATAAGATCGCCCGCGAGTCCTGCGCGGCGGCATCGATCATCTTCGTGACTTCGGCCCAGGTGGCGTCGGTTTGCCGATTGCCTGCCTCCGGACGGTTTAAAGTGATCGTCGTTACGTCTCCCAGTTTTTCCGTGAGTATGGGTTCTGACATGATGCTTACCTCCAGTTAAATTTTCCGAACTGCAGAAAAGGGCCGCACGATTTGTCAACGAAAGTTTAGATCGTCGGTGAAAGTATGGGTCGGCACAATCGGACTGACTCAGTTCAATTCCGAGGCATTGTTATTTTTCCTGTTGTTTGGCTTTCAACAGTTGATCGTTGTCTTTGAGAAATGACTTGATCGCGTCCGCATGATCGAGCAGCCTGACCCACTGTTCTTTATAAAGAGTCACTGGAAATCGGCCCAGACCGTAAGACCGAAACGCCTCCCTTTTCGCTCACCTTCAGACGCGATTGACCCGGTCTGCGTTGCTCGACCTGTTCCCGTAGCGCTGTATTCTCCGCCTCGAGGCGAGCCATCTTCTGCTCTGGGGTTTCTTCCGCCATAACACCTCCATGAAATCAATGAGAACCATCGGTTAAATTTTTCAATCTCCAATACGCAAAGAGACATCAATAAGAATCTTATCTGCCATAAGCAAGCGCCTGCTTCTTTTGCTGTTCCTCTCTAATCGCCGGCCCAAAACCCGCTCGAAAAAACCTTCTCTGGCGAGTTGGTCCACCAGGCTGTTATCCACGGATTTGCTGAAATCGAAATCCTTCAAGTAAGGCTGTTCCTGACGCTGTCGCTCGATGACACCTTCTACCGAGCCTTTGAGAACGTAGGGTATGGACTCGAACATCCGGCTCTTGGCAAACAGGTTATAGACCCGGCCGGCATCTTCCATGTCTTTGGCTCCGCCGTATTTCATCATCACTTGCATGGCGAAGGCCTTGTCGTCGTAGAAACGCTTGATCGCCTCAGCATGGGCCTTGATGAAACCTTCTGCAACCATTCGCTTGGTCAGCGAAGTATCCCGGCGAAATAGATAATAGGTAGAAACGTAAATGTCGTCGTAATCGGAGAGCACTGCGAGCACCGGAAATCCAGCAGCCTCGAGCCTGAAATACGAAGGCGCCGTGACCAGTGTGGCGTCAATCTGACCCGTATGAAGGCTCGCAGCCCGCGCGGCTGCATCCACTCCTACCGATAGCCACTGAATGTCCTTGGGATTGATGCCGTGCTTGCGCAGCAGCTCAAGGTGAAATGATAGGGCGGGTCGCCCACCGACCAACACCAATGCGCTTACCGGCAAGCTGGCTTATCTGATTCGTGTTCTTGTTAGCCACCAGCGCAAAGCTCCCTTTGTTCAAGTAGCTTCCCAAGAGCACCAATGATGGATCTTTGGATGCCGACAGCAGCGCAGGGTCGGCACCCGCAGGGGTCATGACCGCTTGCCCGCTGATGACCGCCGCTATGGGCGCCGGATGGACGCCAAATACCAGCTCGACATCGAGGCCGTATTTGCGGTAATAACCGCCATCGTTAGCCATCCACATCGGCCAAGAGGCTCCGCTCCGCGCGCCATAGAGAGCCGTAACTTTCTGCAGCTTGGCCGGCAGAACTTTGAGCAAATGTCGAAACCGGACTCAGAGGAGTCAGCGCCGCAATGAGAGCGATGATCCGCAGGCGCGAAAACGAAAGCTCTTGGCGGAATGACCTGAACCTCGTTGCTCATACCATCCCCTTTCCAACTCCGGCAGCTCTCGCCAGGAACCATGCGCAGGCAAAACACCTTTAACCGCTCTCAGGCGAGAGAAGTCGTTGAGTTTCGGGTCTGTGACTAGATGCGGGGGCTCCCGTCCCTCCTGCACACTTTTTGCCGCTTGCTAGCAGAACTTTGCGCAAGGCAATGATCGTTTTGTCGCTGTAGCCGAGGTGCTCTTGGGTTCGATCATAAATCGGCCCCATACTTTCCGTCGCGCAGCCATCCTGCTCAGCGGGGATGACGGCCTTGATGCCCGAATAACTGCGGGTTCTTTTGGTGTTCACGATCCTGGAGATAATTGTTGCCGGCATTACGAATTCGCCGATAGCCTGCACCGACCCAGCTTCGCGCACTTGCTCGCTCTTCTGCGGAGAACGGCAGTATCACGCATGGTCAAGATGTAAAACCAAGTGCTTGTATCATCGATGGGAATCCAAAAGCGAAAGGCCCGGCTGTCACTCTCTTCAAACTTGGCGGTGGGAGGACCGGGGACGATGCTGAATGCCGGCATGATAAAGGGGCTGATGCGAACGTAACTTTGGTCTTTTCCCAATGCTCTTATGGAAATCGCTCTCATACCGTAGTCGGTTTCCTCTGCCTCAAGAGTAGGCGCTCCGTCGCGATTGAGCCGGCAAGATCCGCCAAGTTGTTGCAATGCAGAAAGGTCGTGTGGGATGAATCAAAATCTCCTTCTATTCCTTGAAGGTAGTTGCACTCCAGATAAGACTTGACGACATGCATGCGATCATCGGGAAGACTCACCCATTCGTACGCCGGAAACAACGGCATTTTTTCCCGCGGCCCCATATACGTGAAAACAATGCCCGCCACTTCTCTACAAGGATAAGCCGTGTGACGGATCTTTCTCTTGAAGTCGCTATCGGCGGGCTCGGCGGGCGTCTCCAAGACGTTACCTTCGACGTCATATTTCCAGCCATGATAGATGCACCTCAAACCGCACTCTTCATTGCGCCCATAGAAGAGCGAGGTGCCCCGGTGTGAGCAGTGCTCGTCCAGCAGACCGACTTTGCCATTGCTGTCACGAAAGCCGACGAGGTCTTCGCCCAAAGCCTCACCCGCACCGGCGGGCAATCCGGCAGTGGAATCTCCTCCGACAGCAGCGCGGGAATCCAGTAACGCCGCATCAAATTTCCCATCGCTGTGCCGGGACCCACGCGAGTCAGGAGTTCGTTTTCTGCTCGGGAAAACATGGTTCATTCCCCTTTGACCGACGGTTTCGAGTCGGACGTGCTGACGTTGAGATGAAGCCAGTGTAGTAGGTCAAGCGGAAACTCGGCAGGGCCCTGGTGTTCCGCCCTGGGCAACCACGGCAGGTTGTCCCTAGATCGATCCAAACCTCATGGAGTCCTCTTCCTGTGAAGCATGGGCTGAATCTGGATTATAAGATTAATAAAGAATTATTTTCATTAGGAGGAATGTAATGTCCAGCCAACTCGCAACCAGAATAATCGATGGCGACGGCCACATCATGGAAGACAACCTGGGAATCATTGCCCACCTGGATCCCCTTATCGGGAAATCGCCCAACGAAAGGGCGTGATTTTCCCCCGCTGGATCATCTCCACGCCGGGCGCGCGGTGGAAACGCCGCCCCAGCGCGATCAGCGGCCCGCCGTAGGGCCCAAGGGCTGGCTCGATTTTCTCGACGATGTCGGCATCGAATGGACCGTGCTCTATCCGACCACGGCCCTTGCCTACGGCAAGATCGTCAGCCTCGACGCTACGCGGTGGCGGTCTCGCGCGCCTACAACGATTGGCTCTATGAGACCTATGTAAAATTCAACCCGCGCTTCAAAGGGATGGCGCTCATTCCAATGCAGGATCCCGAAGAAGCTGCCAAGCGAGCTCAGGCGCGCTGTGACCGAGCTCGGCATGCTCGGCGCCATGATGCCCTCCAATGGTCTTGCCGGCGCCCCTTGGTGCGAAGATGTACTGGCCGGTTTATACCGAGGCTGATCGGCTCGGCTGCTGCTGGCCGTCCATGGAGGGGCACACGACCGCTTCGGCATGGATCACATGAATATGTACGTGCCCGTGCACGCCCTGGGCCATCCGTGGGGGCTGCACGATCAACTGTGCGGACATCGTTTACAACGGCATCTTCGACCGTTTCCCGCGGGTACGAATCGCGTTCCTCGAAGGAGGGTTGCCTGGCTATTGCTGTTGCTCGAACGGCTGCATGCGTCCCACGAGACTCACTTCCAATTTATTCCTCCCAACGAATTCGGCGTGCGCGAGGGCGAGGACCCGAGCCGGTACATCAAAAACAGATCAAAGATGGCCGCTTCTTTCTCGGCGTCGAGACCGAGGAGTTGACGATGCCCTTCGCCATCAAGGTGGTGGGCAACCAACCTTTCCTTTATTCCTCGGACTTTCCCCACGAGGTCACCAACGAAAGCTGCAAGCACGATCTCGGCGAGCTGATGGAGAGCGACGAAATTACCGAAGACGACAAAGCCGCGCTGCTATACCGCAACGCCGAGCGCTTTTATAAGTTGCCGCTGTAAGGCATCATCGAGTGCTGGAATATTCGAATCGTGGGTTTCAGCAACACCGCGTTATTCCATCATTCAGTATTCAATCACCAATGAGGTCCTGTTGAGACTCTTTAGTAGATTGGGAGGCCTAGCATGAACGATCGTCGCGCCGCGGTCATCACGGCTCATAACCAACCACTGGAAATTCTGCGAGTCCCTATCCCCGATCCCTTGGAGCCGGGCGCTCTGCTGGTGAAAATCACCGCCTCGACGCTTTGCGGTACAGACGTGCATCGCTGGCATGGCCCGTTGCCCGGCGGCGACACGTTGCCGATCATTACGGGCCATGAGCCCTGCGGCGTCGTCGAAGCGATCAACGGCGACCGCACCGATATTTTGGGAAAGCCGGTGAAAGTGGGTGATCGGATCGTCTGGAGCTATGTCAGCTGCGGCTCCTGCTACTATTGCAGCGTCGCGCTCCAGCCGTGCATTTGTTCCGGCGCGCCTCCTGGGGGCACAACCGAAGCGATCAGTACCCATACCTACTGGGAAGCTGCGCCGAGTACATGTACGTTCCGCCTCCCTGTCTAATCATCAAAGTTCCCGAAGAAGTTTCTTCCGCTTCCGCGGCGGCATCCGCCTGCGCCTATCGAACCGTGATGCACGGATTCGACCGTTTGGGCGCAATCAAGACGCACGAGAGCGTAGTCATCCAGGAGCGGCCGCTGGGTAATTTCGCCACCGCGGTGGCGCGCGACCACGGCGCAAAGAAGGTGCTGGTCATCGGCGCGCCGGCCGCGCGATTAGAAGCGACCAAGCGGATGGGCGCGGACGCCGTACTGAATTTAGAGGAGGTCACCGATCCGAAAGAGCGGCGCGTATGGGTACGGAGCGTACGGAGGGGCGTGGTGCCGACGTGGTGATTCAGGTCGCAAACAACATGGCGGTACCTGAGGGGCTGACTTTGTTGCGCAAGGGCGGGCGGTACCTGAACATCGATGCCGGCGGCGACGCTAATATCTCGGTCAAGAGCCTGCCCCAGGAGATGATCTTTCATACAATTCGATCAGCGGAGCCGCGCCACTGGCTGCAAGCGATCGACTTTCTGGCGTCGCGCAAAAAACTTTTCCCTTCGAGGAAATGATCAGCGCGAGCTATACCCTGACCAGGTAAACGACGCGATGCAGGCGATGGCGAGCTATCAAGTAGTAAAAGCGGCCATCAAGTTTCAATAGCGAAGCACGGGCCGAGTATTGAAACTACGGACCAGCGAACCTAAAGTTCGCGCGAGACGCCGGCTTGTTCTCGGGCAGCTGACACGGTCTTATCGGTCTCGTGAGCTCGACCGTTAGCGAACTTTGCAGCCTCTGAATCGTTCCAACCAAACTCGACGTTGCCGCGCATTCGCGAACCGGCGGACACGGTCAATGTTTTTGCTTTGAGATCCCCAACGACCTGAGCGGACTCCGAAAGCGTGACCTGCCCGCTGGCGACGACGGTTCCTTCGACCTCGCCTTCGATGGTGACGGACTCGGCGTTGATCTTCACCGGTCAGATGGGCACCCTTTTGATATTCAAGTTACCCTTGATGTGAATATCTCCCTTGAACTTTCCGGCAATGCGCACATCGCCGTTCCCTTCCATCTTACCCTCGATGCTGACCCCGGAACCGAGAACGGACTCATGACGATCTCTTGGCAGACTTTCTCTCCGCGGGGAAACGGGATTTACCGGTGCCGGCGCGGGTTCGGCTTTTTCGACTTTTTCACTTGGCTCGCTCGACATCGCCCTTTGCTCGTTCGGCATCGCCCTTTGTTCGTTCTGAGCCGTCTCTTTCCAAAGCGCCATAGAAACCTCCTCTTTATTGATTTGATGATCCGTCGCTACCAATTAACAACTGAGATTCAGCTGTGAGAGAAAAACAGAGTGAAATAAAGCAAAGCGGGTGCCACCAGTTCCTTCTCGTCGAAAAAGGTAACTTCATGTTTCGACGGAGCTCAGCATAAACGGCGATGGCTTCGTCAGCCGTCCGGTCTGTCTTGGCGCCCCTTCGATAAACTCAGGGCGGCGGTGAGGGCTGTCGATGGGTGAACGGAAAGTTTTTCAGTCAGGAGCTAGTTAGAAAGTTGATTGCTTTGCAGACGGCGCCCGGCGAAATTATTGAACGGCTTCGGTGCGCGAGCGCGGATTTTTCAGAAATCATTTATCTGACGACGTGAAACCTGGGGTCGATTAAAAAACTGCTGGTTTTTTGACGCTGGTACAAAAGCAGACAAATTGTTCAAAATTGTAGTTTTAGGGATAAACTTGTACGGAATTCGATATCTGAAACCGCCGCTTGGCCGGCCTACCGTCCCAGCGTCAGCGCCACGCGAAAGCCGTAGTCCGCGTATTTAAAACTCGGCGGAAGCAGAGCTCTCGGCGGCGCAGCGGACTGAATTTGATCTGGTGGCGCCACGAACCGCCTCGCGAAACGCGTCGTTGTCCGGAAGGCAGGACCCTGGGGATTTCGCTCCGGCGCATAGTGATAGTAAGCGGCGTCATAATAGTCGCTGCACCATTCATGAACGCCTTCACTCATGTCGTAAAGTCCGAAGTCGTTGGGGACATTGGCGCCGACTCTCTGCGGCCCGCCGTTTTTCAGATCGTAACCGGCATAGGGCCTCTCGCACGGCGGCTCATCGCCCCACGGGTAGAGCGCGCTGGCAGCTTGCCTCGCGCCGCTCGCTCCCACTCCGCCTCACTGGGCAGGCGGAACTCTTTGCCCGTTCGTCGGCTCAACCACTTCACAATACGCGGCCGCTTCGTCCCAGTTGACACCCACCACCGGCTGCTCGGGTTCGGAAAACATCGCATCGGACCAGAAAGGCGGTGCCGGCGCTGGTTCCGCTTCGACAAAAATTCTGTACTCTCTGTTAGTAACCGGAAATTTTCCGAGGCCGAAGCTGTCCAGCCACACGCGGTGGCGCGGCGTTTCGTTTTCGGGTCCGCTTTCGCTCCCCATAAAAACAATCCCTCGGGGATAATCACGATGTCAAGATTTGCTTCGTCAATCATGACGGCTCCATCTCGCCGTTGCTCGATGGCGTAGCGGACAAGAGCGGCATAGCGGTAAATCACGTGAGCGAACTTGCCATAGGGCAAAGTAATAAATAGCCCGGCAACCACTGCCAAGTGAATGACCAAAAGGATTCCCATCGCCGCGGTATCGCGCAGTGCCAGGAGAATTAGTCCTGTGATGCTGGTTAAAAACAGCAGCAGCAAAAAGCCACGTCCATACGCAGCATGCGCTCTTCGCTCGGATCGCGGTCGCTTTGCCATTTCAAGAAGAGCAGACCGCTGGTCCCGATTAGCAGTCCAACTCCGCCGACTGTTCCCAAGACAACGGGCCAACTCAAAAGCGGATACGGCGCCTGCCAGCCGAGAAAGTGGTCGTAAAACGCGGCCACACTGGTGGAAGCAAAGTCGAGCAAAAAACCGTAAAAGACCAGGTGATGAAACCAGCGCCGCGATTGGGAGAAGCTCGCGTCCGGATAATTACAACCGGCCCCTCCGCCTTTCATATAACTGAGGCCGAACGCATCCTGCGTCGCGCGCCAGAAAGCTCTCAGGTCAATGACATCGGACAAAGCGCCGCCGGTCTCGCGCCAGAATCGCACCCCTCCAATCACAAAAACCACTAAACCATAGAACGCGATGATAAGCGGCGGGATAGTCATCGCCGCATAGGGAACCACCCGATAGAAAGCTCCCTCCCCGAGGTGGGTTGCAAAAAATATCTGGTCCCATGAATCCCAGCACCAGAGCAAAATAATCATAAGGCTCGCCCCGGTGATCAGAGCCGCGGCCGCGATGTTGCGCTTGAACAAACCGGAGAGAATAGCCGGCCAACTAAATTCGCTGTAAGTATCCGCGCGCAGCTCGGCCATGAGCTTCGGGACGTTCACCGCGAATTCATGGGGCGGCGCATACTGGCAGGCGTAGTAACAATCGCGGCAATCGAAGCAGAGGTTGGCGAGATAAACCAGATCGCCCTTGGTAAAAGTCCGCCGCATCTCCATCGCGGGAAAACCGCGCAGTATCCTTCGCAGTAACGGCAGGCATTGCAGATCCTCATCTGCCGCTCGCCTTCTTTAACCAGCTCAGGCAGTGGCACGGCGCGCCGCCTCCCGCCCGGCAATCCGGCCGAAGACGGAGCCGATGGTCAGTCCGAAACCAGCCAGATAGCCTTTCCCGAGGATGTTGCCGGCCATCACTTCACCCGCCGCGAAAATATTTTTGCCGGCCTCTCGTCTTGCATGATCACCCGCGCCTGCTCGTTCACCGTGATCCCTAGGTAAGTAAATGTAATGCCCGGCCGCAGCGGGTAGCCGTAATAAGGCGGCGTGTCGATGGAGCGCGCGCCCAGTGGCTTTTAGGCGGATCGAGTCCGTCAGTCCGGCAGCTGTCCAGTGAACCCGGATCGAATGTGCCTGGCCGCACCGCGCGGTTGAATTCATCCACTGCCGCCACCAGTGCCTTTGGGTCGAGGCCCAGCGTTGAAGCCAGCTCGGCAATCGAGCCTCGCCTCAACCGGCGGAAAGACCGACGGCATGAAGTGCGGCAGCGCTTTGGCGTCAACGATCGAGTAAGCGAGTTGATCCGGTTGTTGCGCGATCAGCCTGCCCCAGATTGCGTAGCGCTTCGGCCAAAAATCCTCGCCCTCGTCGTAGAAACGTTTCACTTGTTGATTGACGACGATGCCGAACGGCACGCTATCAAGGCGGGTGACGATACCGCCGTCGAACTTCGGCGCGCGCGCGTCGAGCGCCACGGCGTGGCAGCCACGGGGATCGCCGACGGGCTTTCCGCCGTGTCGGAGCAACTCCTTTAGCATTCGCCCCTGGTTGTGCTTCGTGCCGCGGATGATGAAGTTGTCCGCAGCGTCGCCCCAGTATTCTTTGAGCCACGGGATGTTGGCTTCGAATCCGCCGGAGGCGACGACGATGGCTTTCGCCTCGACTTCGCGGGATCCACCATTGCCGGACGCAACCGCCGAGAGAAATTCACCGTCACGGATCCTCAGTTCAGAGACCTCTGACTCGTAGGCGATCTGGACGCCGGACCTCGAGGCGGTGTCGTAGTACGCGTTCATCATCGCCTTGCCACCGCCGAGCATGAAGAGATTGCTCTCGGCCAGGTGCAAAGTCCCGCGCAGGGGTTTTTGCCAGCGGACGCCGTTGGCGGGCATCCAGTTACCCAGTTCTTCGGAGTTTTGAATCGTCAGGCGGGCAAGATTCTCGTTCGTCTCGCCTCCCGTTACTTGCCGGAGGTCCTCCCAGAACTCTTCCTCCGTGTATGCGCCGGTAACATAATCGGTGGCAGCCCGGTGCATGTAACGAATGTCGCGGGTGTGACGGCTGTTGCCGCCGCGAAAATCCTTGGTGGCGCTTTCCAGCACGAGCACTCGGGCGCCGGCCCGGCGAGCCATTATCGCGGCGCAGAGCCCGGCATTGCCGCCGCCAACAACCAGGACGTCAAAGGATTGTGTGAGACTGCTCTCACCACCTCAATCCTCTCCCGTCAAGGGAGAGGAAGTTTTTGTCGAATCGGAATGGCTGAGGAGTTACACTAACATTTGCGCTTGAGCTGCGCCTTATCCTGATGTCCTCCCGTGCTATCAACGGCTCCGTTTCATCGCTTCGTTGATGTAACCCGATTTCTCCAGCCGTTCGATAAAAGAACTATCGATCAGATCTGCCGCCTTCAGCTTGGCCAACCGTGGATTGATTCTCAATAGGACATCGATCATGTTCTGAACTCCCGCAACTGGGACGTTGGGAACCTTGGTCTTCGCATGAATCTCCAAAGTCGTATCGTACATGACTTGAATACTTTGAGGTGTGGTGAGCTTTAAGCGCCGTGCGAGCACGTTCTTGACCGCTTTCTCATTGGCTGGGTTAGGCAGAAAAGCCAAGCCGTCGATGGTTCCTTTGAGAAAGGATTCTATAATCTGCGGATTCTCTTTGGCGTAACGCCGCGAAGTAACGAGAACCGTATTCAAGTAAGGCGCGTCGAGCTTGGTGAGATCGGACATCATTGTGAGTCCCTTGTCCCGCGCCGGTTGCCCGAAGCCGGGCTCCAATGGTGTTGCATCCACCCGGCCGCTCAGAATCGCCCCCACTCGTTCCGCCTGAGTGCCCACCTGCAGGATAGCGATCTTGTCCCGACTCGGCTCCAAGCCAAGAACTTGCAGAGCCACTTCAGCAGCCAGATGACTGCCTGAGCCAAAGGTGCTGATGGCAATTCTTTTTCCTTTCAGATCTGCCGGCTGGCGCACCTGGGGTAGAACCCAAAACTGATAAGGCATTATATGAATGGTCCCCGCTACAATCATGAGATCGGCTCCTCCGCCTACAGCGGCTGCTGTGGGACCTACGCTGGTCGATGCTACCTTGGCCTCACCTGCGATCAAGGCTTGTGACGTAACGGATCCGCTGCCGGTAAAAACAGAGGTGGCATCGAGACCATGCTTTTGTAAAAGCCCTGGTCTTCGGCCAGCCAAACGCTCGCATGCGTGGAGATCAACCCGCGTGCGCGACTAAAAGCTTTGTCAACGCCTCTTGCGCCAAACTTGGGCGAACCCAACTTCCGAGCAAGACTACAATCAACCACATCTGCATGAAGCTCTGGTGGCGCATCACGTAACGGAAATTTCCGATTGTCGACATAGTGACCTCCCATTTGCACATTTGAACAGGAAGCGTTGCCAATCTGCGTTTACCTACCTTTGCATGTTTCACCGATCCCAAGCCACGAGGGGCGATGGGAAGGACTTATAGCGCAATAAAGGAAACATTCCCAGTGGACTCATGGAGGCGCCGCAGGTGAATTTGCAGATGATGATAAAACTCAATATAAGCTAGTCCCTAAATCAACCCAAGGAGTGCTTCATGGCGATTCAATTCGTTTGCCGCGCAACTCGTTTGCTTGCGGCGGTGGTCATCGGCTGGATACTGATCGCGTCCCAACCGCTACGCGATTCCGCTCTAGCTCAAACCGCGCCGTTTTACCAGGGTAAGACGATTCGCATCATCGTCGGCTTTACCGCCGGCGGTCTGTACGACCAGTACGCGCGAATCCTTGCGCGTCACATGCCCAAGTATATGCCCGGAAACCCCAACATCATCGTGCAAAATATGCCCGGCGCCGGCTTCGCTGACCGCCACCAACTACGTTTACGGCGTCGTTAAACCGGACGGTTTGACCCTGGCGATGGTGGGCAGCGGAATTTATCTGGACCAGCTTTTAGAGCGCAAAGAAGCCCAGTTTGACATGCGCAAACTGAATTACATTGGCAGTGTGGATCAAAGGGATTTGGTGCTCTACATGAAAGCGGATGCACCATGGAAATCCGTCGAAGACATTCTGAGCTCCACCGAACTGCCCAAATGCGGCGCCACCGGAACATCCGATCTAACGACGATTCTGCTCAATATATTGAGGAAACCCTCGGCCTTAAGGCCAACAACATAAAGGGCTATCCGGGAGGCGTCGAGATCGATCTGGCAATTGAGAAAGGCGAGATTCACTGCCGCGGCACCGGTATCACCACCCACTATGCCCGCGAACCTTATTTTACCTGGCACAAAAACAGCTTCGACCGGCACATCGTTCAGACCGGCGCCAAAAAAGACCCACGGATGCTGGATGCGCCCACGCTTAACGAGCTGATGGATAAAAGAAAGACGCCGAGCATGGGCCGAAACGTCGCTAAGTTGATGCTGGTGTCCGCAACCTTGGGGCGGCCGATGATTGCAACGCCAGGCATACCCGGAGATCGCGTCAAAATCCTGCGCGAAGCCTATCTCAAAGCGTTCAAGGAACCGGAAGTGATCGCTGAAGCCAAGAAAAGCCGGATGGATCTTGAGACCCTGACCGGTGAAGAAGTTGAAACCGAGATGCGCGAGGTGATGAACCAACCGCGGGAGGTCATTGAAAGGGTGAAAAAGCTGTCGGAGTAGCCCACATAGCGAGCTGTCACCTTGCCGGGTAGACTCCGGGTGTAACCCGTTCGGCCGGCTGCTGTGCAGCTCTCGCCCTTGCGGCTCGTGCTGCCTGCTCTTGCGCAGCCTTCAGCTGTGCGGCTCGCTCGGCGGCGGTCCGACGGTCTTCCTCCGCCTTGCGCAAAGCTGCTTCGCGGGCCGCTTCTTCCTTGGCTATCCGTTCCCGCTCCACTTGCTCCTGCTTCTCTTTCGCGATCCTTTGTTCAAGCGCCACGCGTTGGGTATGCTCGCGATAGAAGAAATAGCCCGCCAGTATGGCGACGAGCGCGACGATACCTATGCCGCCGAGAACCCATTTTGGTATTAGACTTGGTGGCCGGCTGTTCTCGATTGGTGTAGAGCGGGCGCTGCGGCTCCACCGGTTGTGGCCGTATCGGCGGCAGCTGGGGTGAAGGTTTGGGGTCGGGAACAGGTTCGACCACGCTATTGATATTCTCTTCGATTGACCGGGAGAATTTCTCCAACTCGGGATGGGAGTGTTCGCCTTGCCATTGCGGAGAGATCCGCGGCCTGGAGGCGTCTGAACTCGAGTGGAATCTTCGTTTCATCGATCAGCGCAGGCACCAGTATTTTTCGCCGCATCGCCTCGGCGGCTTCGGTTTTCACCCAACTCGATGCCGTAGACGTTTTTGACCATAGCACAACGACGCATTTGGCGGCATCCAGTGCCTCCTCGATGACCTGGTCGAATTCCTTCCCCGGAGGGATCGTGCGATCCCACCATACCGACCAGCCTTTTGGGCAAGCGCATCGGCAAGCAAGCGAGCCCGCTCCCGATCCGCACTAGCGTAACTAATAAAAATATCGCTCATGGTCGAAAACAAATTCCTTTTTGTAATATCGAACTAAGTCGAAGGGAATGATTGCGAAAGATTTCCGCTGACCGGATTTTGCTTTGCAGAGTTGCAGCACGCGTAGGGTGGAGGTTTAAAATAAACATTGGCCTGGCCACGCTACGGCCCTGATTCTAGGGCCTCAAACCGCATTTTCCCGTGTCAGTTTGGAGACTAACCGATCGCCGATTGTTGTGTCAACCGCAGCGTCACACGACGCCGCCACTTACCTTTTTAGCAAGAACTCTTCGCGCAGCTGTTGGTAGGGCTTCTCCAATTGCACCGCGTCTTCGGGAGTCAGAAGCAATACCCGCACACCTTTAGCCTCCGTATCGAGGTCCGGATAGATCGGCCGCACGTCTCGGCGAGCCGAGAGCCTACCAAACTCAGCAAGAATTTTTGTGCCGGCGCAGAGAGCAAGTAGTCCATGAGCAGCGCCGAAGCATAGGGCCGAGGCGATTTCTTCGCGACTACGAGGGGGCTCGGTGTCGCCGGTGTCGGATCGGTATAGGAGATTTCCACCGGACAACCTTTGGTATTTTTCAGGTCCGCCAACCGATAAGCGTAAAGGTCGATCCCCCTTTGAATTCCCCGCGCAGAGGAGCTGGGTCAGCAACGTGTGACCTTTGCGCACGACGACATCGTTCTTGCTGATCCCTTGCAAATATTTCCGGGTCCGCTCCACGCCCCAAGTTTTTAACCACCCCATGATTGATTTATCCGGATCCTGATCCAGGGCGAAGTTTCCTTTCCACTTCGGGTCCAAAAATCCTCGTATTTCTTCGGCACATCGCCCGCAGGCACCAGCCGGGAGTTATAAGCGATCACAGCGATGTTGTAATCGTAAGGGGTCCAATAACCCTGCTTGTCCCTGAGAGATTCTGGATAGAAAGCTCTCTCCGGCGAATCGTAGCGTCCCACCAAGCCGGCTTTCATAAGGGTTGGAAGATGCTCATTGCTGGGCCCGACGACATCCGCTAGGAATTGCCCGCCCCTGGCTTCAGTCAAGAATCGGTTGGAGATCCTTTCACCCGATGCCCGGTAGACTTCCAACTTGAGCGGATAGCGCTTTTCGAAATCGACCCTTAGTTTCTCCAACTGTTCCGCGTTGATGTTGCCGTACAAAACGGCCTTGCCCTCGGTCTTGGCGCCGGATAAAAGCTGCTTTTGTCTTTCCGCCCCCGAGAGTTTGCCCAGCTCGCGCCAGACTTCCTCGGGTTCTTTTGCCGAGACGTGGGTTAACACGAGGAGAAGAAATCCCAAAAAGAGCCCAAGCCGCATCCCGATTTTCTCCATAACTTTCATCTCCATTTCAAAGGACCGCCCAGCCCAGATAATTCATGGGTCGGAGGAAAAACTACGAGACTGCGTCGATCGAGAGGAAGCCTGGAGGAGAGAAGGCACAGAAACGAACAGCTTCAATGTCCTCTTTGGTGCTCGGCTCGGCCCTCGCATTCTTCCCAGGTGTTCGCTCCAGAAACTCAGTTTGCAGGCCACTCCAAGGCACAGGCCCATTGCCTTCGCTTCGGAGGGCTCGCCCCTCGATCGATGGCACCGTGAAATAGTCCGGGCTAGCGCCGTGACAATATCGTTGTCGGCCCTTGATGGCCTTCTTCTATCATACAAATCGTCGAATTCCGTCAAGGGCCTGCTGATGCCATACAAGAGCCTGACGGAAGCAACCGGGAACGACCCCGAATCGTCATCCTGCCATCCGCGGCAGTCCATCGAATTCAACTTGCATGCAGCGGAGGACTAGCATAGATTTCACCACACTATGAAGATGGGAATTCTTGCGTTCCTATTCTCTCTCCTGCTGGTTCCCTTTAACTCTTTCGCCAATCCCTATCTCGCCAGGCCCGGCGAGCGGACCGTATCATTGAGAGTTTCCACCTGCGCGGTTTCGGGCGGTTTTGTTCACCTCTACACGGCGCTGGATAACGGTCTTTTCGATAAATATGGCCTGAAGCTCGAGAACATTTTTATCCGCGGCAGCGCACAAAATCTCGCCGCGCTTGCCGGGGATGAGATTCAGTTCACTTATTGCGCAGCCGACGGAACGATACCCGGTCTGGCTACGGGGATCGATGCAAAACTCGTCGCCTCTCCTCTGGTGAAGCTACCCTATGTGTTGGTGGCGCGAAAAGAGATTCGGCGGATAGAGGACCTCAAAGGGAAAGCAATGGGCATCGCCCGTGCGGGGACTTGAGCGACCGGCTCTCGCGCGCAGTCGTGAAAAATTCGGCATGCCTCCGGATGCGGTCACAATCCGTCCCATCGGCGGCAGCCAGGGTGAGCGTTATCAGGCCATGGCAGCGAACATTGTGCAGGCTATTGTGATCACGCCGCCCTTGGATGTCCGCGCCAAGAACGAAGGCTACAACGTGCTTTATCGCCTGATTGATCTGGAATTGCCGTTTATCTACAGCAGCCTGCATACCAGTTATAAGATGCTGCGTGACCGCCCCGAAATCGTCCAGCGGGCGGTTGCTGCCTTCGCCGAGATCGTCTATTTCGTCGAGAAGAATCCCGACAAAGCTAAAGCGTCCATCGCCAAAGCGATGCGGACCAAGGACGAAGCGGCACTCCAGTCATCTTATAATGTTTATGCCAAAGAAATCGTCGACCGGACAATGGTAGTGCCGGGGAAATCTGTCGCCGAAGCCGTGGATCTCGCCCGCGAAAGTGGGACAGTCATCAGAAGGAAACCCGAAGACCTTTACGACAACAGCTTTGTCTCGCACCTGGAGAAAACCGGCTTCTTAAAAGAAATCTGGGGCAGCGAAAATTACAAACGCTAAACTCGATGATCACTGTTAACTTTTCTCCACTTGACAGAGTCTTGCTGGTTTCTTGATCGCCATTAAAACAGCGGCCTCAAATTTTTGAGATCCCAGCCATAGAGCGATAGGACTCAGCCATGATCCTTCGCATTGCGACCCTCAACCTCGAGCAAAATCATAAATGTTGGCAAGCTCGCCGGCAGCTCATCGTCCAGCAGTTGGAAGAGTTAAGCCCCGCTATGCTGGCGCTCAACGAGATTTATCTACCCGAGCAAACCGGCCGATGGCTTCAGCGCTCAGCCGCGGAGCGGCTCAATACAAGATATGCGCTGCTGCAACAGTCCAAAGTTGGCGATGACTCACGTACAGAGGCCGAGGGGCTGCTCACGCGTTACCCGGTTATCGAGACGGCAAGCCTCGACTACCGCTCCCACAATTGTGTCGCCCTCGTGGCCCGCTTCGAGATCGACGGACAACTCCTTGACGTGTACGTCACTCATCTAATCGCGGCCCGAGTGGAAGACGCGGCCCGCCAATATCAAGCGGAACAACTCCTGGAATGGATGCAAACTCGGCGCGACGCTGATTTCTCCGTCGTCTGCGGCGACTTCAACGCGGCTCCGGATCAACCATCGATCCGCCTCATGTCCGGCGCGCTCCGTCCGACTCAAACCCAACCGACCGCCTTCACGCCGCTGCAGGAACCCGGCGGCAGTCCCACTCATCCGGAGTGGGAGCGGTTTGATCGCTGCATCGACTACATCTGGGTTACACAATCGATCAAAGTCCAGGCTTCGGGTCTTTGCTTTTAACAGGCCCGTCCCGGACAACCCCACGCTCTGGCCTTCAGATCACGTGGGAGTCTGGGCGGATTTGGAGTTGAGCTGACAGGCGAACTGCTCAAACCAAGCTCCATCGTGCAAACTTCACCCGCTCGGCTCACCTGTCTTGCCTTCGACTGAAGAGATGTGATGAATTCAAAAACAGGAAAGGACATCCCGGCCAGCAGCCAAGCCTGAGTTTCATTGGTCGGGATGAAAGCTATGAAAGCCGTCAGAATAATTGTGCTGATCGCACTGATCGCTATCCCTAGCTCGGCTTTTGCCTGGTCGCGGGCGGAGCCGTTGTTGCGAGGCCCGGTTTTTCCGGCAGAGCCGTTGTCGTTGGACCCGGTTTTGCCAACAGAGCTGTTTTCGTCAGACCCGGTTTTCCTGGTGGAGTCGCCTTCGTCAGACCCGGTTTTCCTGGTAGAGTTGCTTTTGTCAGACCTGGTTTTGCTAACCGAGTCGTTTTCGTCAGACCCGGTTTTCCCGCACGTTTTGTAGCGCCCGCATTCTTTGGCGGAGTGGCTACCGGAATAGTTCTGAATCCGTTCTTCTTTCCTCGATCCTTTTATTTTCCGGGACCCTACATTAATTACTATCCTCCGGGCTACGTTTTCTCTATCCGTATTATTATCCACCTTCCTATTCTTATGAGGTAGCACCACCACCGCCCCCTGCCCCGGCTCCGACCGACGCGTACGATCGCGGATACTCCGAAGGATACTCCCAGGGCTACGAGGAGGCTCAGAAAGAGCGCGATAAAGAGCGCTACGAGGAAGGCAGAAAACGCGGCTACGAGGAGGGCTACGGCGCCGGCAAGGACGTCCAGAATCCCTGATCTCCGCTTCTTGAGACTTTAATTTCTTGTGAAAGAAAAATCTCCGTCATTTCGCTGCAACGATTCGGATCTACCACATTTCTCGACGCGCACGGCTATCGAATCAAGAGTGACAGAGCGCATTCGTCTTCATGGGACAAAAGGCAACTATCGCAGAGGCTGGCGCCGCAGTGAGAACAATTGAATTCATCGGTATATAGAATCTCATTTCGGCATTCTGCACATTCTATACAACCATTGATAAGCTGAAACATCGGGTGTTTCCTTCCTGGGCTTCAAAACCACGATCAGCTGCCTGTGATTGGTCATTATGCGCCACGCTAGAATTTCTAGGGCGCTCCAGCTGCGGCGCAATGTCTTCGAGATCCCGGTTACGAACGTTATCGTCACGAGTATGGAGGTGAGCCCACGTCGCTTTGGGTCACATGATGCGGATAACCAGGTGCCACCACTTCCATGTCGGAAGCTAGTCGATGTGCATTGTTAGAGTCAAGAAAAAAATAGCTCTGATAAAAGCGCCAACTGCCGGATAAAAACAGATAGTCAACAGAAGCGGCTATCCGCACTCACTTCGCTGTGATCCAGGCTAGCTCGCCCTCGATTCGAATAGTTGTCACGGGTTTAGACTGAGAACTTTGCGCTGCGCTTCATCCATATTCGCCGGCCAGACCCCGCGCTCCTTGTAGAATTGGACTGCGGCTGGATGGTAGGGAATCGTCACGTCGGGACTCACCGCCCGCTGTCTCGTCCACTCCTTGAAACCCGGGTGCAGCGGCGGGAGCTTATCAACGTTGTCCCAGACATTTTTGACAACCGTATTGACCAATCTTTCGGCTGCTGCCTTATGTCCGGTTAAATAAATGTCGTAGGCGTTCACACAGGTGTCTTCCACTATCGCCGTCGCCTGTCCGCGCTTAAGCCAGTGAGGATAGTAACCGGGCACTGCTCCCCGCAGCCGCTTTTCTCCTTCAGGGGAACAGTCCAAGGAGATGTGCCGGACTCCTACCGCAGCATCAGCCTCTTTGACCTTGGCGGCGTCTACCGCGGACAAGCTCACGTCAGCGCGCCCTTGGACCAGAGCATCGACTCCCTCATTTACGGCGGGCACCGGAACTATCTTCACGTCTTCCCACTTCATTCCGGCGCCGGACAAAAATCCGAATAGGTTGTACCAATTCGCAAGTTGCGCCGGGTATTCTCCGGTCAATCTTTTGCCGCGGATATCCTGGATGGTCTTGATAGCAGAATCCTTGCGCACCAGAAGAGCCGTCAACAACAACGATCCGCGCATCAGCAAGCGAACATTGGGCGTGTGTAGAAAGGGATTGCGGCCGCCGATTTTTAGCCGCTCGGGTCCCTGGTACGAGAGCGCCATGTCCACCGCGTTGTTAATACCGAAATCGATCTCTCCCGTGTTTAGGAGAGGGAGAAAAGTGCTCGTGCCGGAATAGGGCTGGACAACCATCTGAAAGGGCGTTCCTTCGCTTGCGACCTTGGCGAGTCCGCTGGCTAGGGCGTAAAAGACCGTGCCCGGAGGATTGGATGCAACGGTCACCGAGCGCGGTAGCTCTTGTGCGTTGGCAGAGACGCTGGCGAAAAGCGTAAGGCCGAGTACGAACGAGATGAGCCGCGAAAACCAGTACTGGTCTGGATGCATGAGGTTCCTCCTTTTGAAGTCACCGTCACGGCGGACTAAACGGTCTGGGCGACATGTACGAAGAACAAGGGCGAACTGTCAAGTCCCCACGGAAAAAGCGAAATGCAATAAAGTGGATTATTGCCGGGCCTTTTGCATATACTCTTGGCGTGGGTCTTGTGGTCGATTACAAAACCCCTGAAGGCGCCCAGATGCAAGAACAATTCGTCGAGATCAAGACTGCCGAAGGAATGATGGAGGCCTTTGTCACACACCCGGAAGAGAACGGACCCTTTCCGGCGGTGATCCTTTACATGGACATTTGGGGGTTGCGCGATGAACTCTACGACATCGCCCGTCGCGTCGGGACAGTCGGATATTACTGCATGGTGCCGGACTTCTACTATCGCAATGGTAAAAGGGTGCATTTCGAGTTTAGAAACGAAAAGAATCAGACCATTTCGATAAATCGGCTTGAAGGGCAAGCGCTCCGCGAGATCCAAGCGCGGCCGAAACTCAGCAACAAGATGGTCATGGACGACACCGGTGCCATCGTGAAGTTCCTGGACGGCGTGGAGCGGGTGCGGCGCGGCGGCCTGGGCGCCATCGGCTTTTGCATGGGTGGCCGCTATGTCATGGGCGCCGCGGGAACGTACCCGGAACATTTCGTCGCGTCGGCCTCGTTGCACGGAACGACGCTCATCTCAGATCGAGACGATTCGCCGCACCTGCTGGCCGCCAAACTACGCGGGGAATTTTATTGTGGCTTCGCCGAGTACGATTCCCATGCGCCGCTGACGATGGTTCAAGAACTGGACAAAATATTGAAGCCGTGTCGCGTAGGTTATCGATTCACCGTGCATCCAGGTACGGAGCACGGCTACTCGTTGCCCGATCGCGATGTCCACGACAAACGGGCAACAGCGCGGGACTGGGAACTCATCTTCGCCATGCTGCATCGGCAAGTCCCACCGTATACCGCTTGATCCATCGGTTGGACCTGCGCACAAATTTGGACCGGCATGATCGAGGTCATCGCCCTTGGGCAGCTGCTCCCTCTTGACCTTTCTCAGCAGGCTCATATCTTCGAGATCATCGGGCGTGAACGTCTTGGTCATTTTTAGTATCTCGCGATAGATTTCGATTTCTCGTTCCACCGCTTTCCGCGGCTTAGTGCCGTCTTTGCTGTATGACAACATTTGCGCCGTGAACGCTTTTTCGGCGAGCCCCAGATCGATACCGTGATAGCGGGCGATGTATTGAATCACTTCGCCGCGGTTGACCGGATTGTGAATGTAAATCATGGTCCGGTACAGGCCCGCGATCATCGCCTGCACCTTGAGAGGATTCTTTTTGACGGTTTCGGTGGAGCTCACGAGGCCAATAAAGCTGAGCGGCGCGTAGGCCTCGCTTCCGCTAGTTTGTTGTAGCCTTTGGCTTCAAGCTCTTCTGCATACGGCGGCGCCAAGAGAGTCGCCGCGATTTTCCTGGTGGTAAACGCCTTGATCGCGTTATCGGTCACGCCCATCGCAAGCTGAGTGGTGCGTGACGTATCGATGTTATTGCCTTTTAGAATCATCGTCGTCGACATGCCCACGGCGTCCGTCAACGCGGTGACCCCGATGGTTTTACCGTTCAGGTCCTGGATCGATTTGATCTCCGGCTGCGCCAGCAGCACGTGGGCCGGTTCGGCCTGGACGTAGAAGTATCTCCTGAGCGGAAGCCCGCGCATGATCGCAGAAGTCGCCGCACCCGTCGTCGAGGAAAATCCAGTTCGCCCGCGACCAGCGCGGCAATGGCCGTGGGCGGAGACATCATCACGAGCTGCGGTTCGACCAGTTCCGGTGCAAAGAAGCCTTTATCTTTGCCGAAATAGTAAGGCATGATCGAAAGACTTTTTGACGGCACGTGAATCGTTACTCTCATCGGACTCGAAGCCGTCCAGCCCGAACGAGGCTCACTAAACACAACGATCAGCGCCATAATCAGAAAAGTCGCAGCAGATAAACGGATTCTTTGTAAGGAGCTTCGCAATGGATTCACTCGTCCCTGAGAGGTCTCGCGTTCATCATCCACATTATCTCAGCGGTGCAATCCTTTGTCCCCGTTAAAAAAGGGGATTTCTTACGCGAGTTTCACCCTTGAAAAGAGGCCAGGGAGATTTGCATGGGTCGAGGGCGAACAACGCATTGCTTCACAGTCTCTCGATAGAAGAAACTCAGTAGCGTAACACCGGTGGAACAGGCTCTATTCATGAAAGCGACGGGCCGCCTCCTGAGCCACCTGCTTCACGGCCGGCAAGGGACAGAATCCCTGGGACTCGACTGCGAAAACGGGATTAAACTTGCTGCGAAAGTTCTCCAGAGCGATGATCGCTGCAAGCTCCACCAGCTCTTCCTCGCTGAAATGCCGCTTCAGCCGATTGAAGAAACGATCCGTCACCCGCTTTTTGGTGTACGTCATCCGTTCGCAAAGCTCTAACGCGAGTTTTTCACGCGCAGAGAAGAGTGTGCTTTTGCGGTAGTCGCCCAAGGCGGCTTCCACTTTTTCTGCTGAAGCACCGTTTTGCATCCCACTGGATGCGTTAATGTCAATTCAATACGGACAACCGTTGATACTGGCGGCTTTCATGCAGAGAAGATGTCGCGAGTTCGCCGCTGATCAGTCCCGACGCCAAGATTCCGGCTTGAAGACCTTGCACGCCCTTTTGAATCGTCGGTCTGAGTCCGTAAACTTTGGCCGTATTTAAGATCGAGCCGTGCTGTTTTTCTTGCTCTTCGAAAACTTTGCGGACCTCCTCTGGAGCCTCTTCCTTGGTCATGCCTTTGATTCTAAGCATCGTCAATCTCCCATTTGTATGAAAATCGGCCTACTCATGCTTCAAGCTTCAATAATCTGGCTGCCGTGCCGCCCAGCATATCGTTCTTAATTTTCGCATCGAGAGGCAGTTTTTGAATTTCTGCGATATATTCGCCAATGCCATCGACGTTTTTGCCCATCTTCGGATCGTCATTATTGAAGTTCTGCGGATAATCGGTGGCGAAGACCATCCGCTCGGGCCGTATCCCTTCCATCGCGCAACGCAAAGCGATGGGACTTCCTTCGAAGCCGGCCATATCGAAATAGAACCGGTCGAAGTAGTCACTGAAGGATCTCGGCAACTTGAAGCGATAAGACGAGCGCGCGATTCTCTCCTTATAGCCGGCCATGCCGCCGCCGAAATGAGAGATTACGAACACTAGTTCCGGATAACGCTCCAACACGCCGCCGGCAATAAGCCGGGTCACCGCGACGCCCAAGTCAAACTCGCGCGTGAGAATAACTGAGAGTTGGTAGTCTTTCAGCAAATCATAACCCTTAGGTGCCAGCGCAGGGTGGATAAATACCGGGATTTGCAGTCTCGTCACGGCATCGTAGAAAGGCTTGAACTCTGCCGCGTCCAGGGACAACCCTTGTACCTGAGAAGAGATCGTCACTCCTTTCAGTCCAAGATCGCCGGCAGCTCGCTCCAGCTCTTGCAAAGCCGGCACGCCTTCCAGCGGCGGGATATGGGCCAGCCCGACGAATCGCCCGCGGTATTCTTTTTGAATTTTCGCCGCGCTGTCGTTGAGCAGCCGGCAATTCTCCAACGTTGTATCCCATCCCAAAATACAAGTTTGCACAGCGACATCGATCCCCGCCCGATCCATGTCCTGAATTTGCGCGTCGAGATTGAAGAGCTGGGCATGAACGTTCGCTTTGGCAACATCCGTCTTCTTCGACGATGGTTCTCATTTCCGTGTTGATCCCCATTCGTCGCGCCAACTCCACGGGAACATAGTGATGCTCAAAATCGATGACCATAAGATTTCCCTCTTAACGAAAACGTATGTCGAGATTAACTTAGGGACGTTTGAATCTGTCAACGTATCAGGCGCTTTGATTTCACTTGCCGCGCAGCTGGGGTGGTTGATAAACAACGGTCGGTCTATATAAAGGATGTTTGCAGCGAAGGCATGCGCTGCGTCTTGAAGAGACAGCGAGAATTGTTAAAGCAAATGTAAGTCTCGATCCATTCGGGAGAGGAGCTTTGATCGCGATGGCTTGGATATATCTATTTGTTGCTGGAGTCTTTGAAACAGCGTGGGCGATCGGGCTGAAGTATAGCGCCGGTTTTACCAAACTCGGGCCGAGCATCTTCACCCTCATTGCCATGATGATCAGCCTCTACCTTCTAGCCGTGGCCTTGCGAACTTTACCCGTAGGCACGGGCTATGCCGTGTGGACCGGTACCGGCAGCGTCGGCGCGGCCATCCTTGGAATATTTCTTTCAATGAATCCCGCGATATCGCCCGAATCCTTTGCATCCTGCTGATCGTTGCAGGCATCATCGGCCTCAAGCTCACATCGCCGGAGTAGCGCCGCTATGCAAAATGTCGAGGTGCGGCGTGGATCCGAAATCGCATAGGGCTTATGGCATATGGATGGTACCAGGAATTATACGCTATAAGCCATAGGCTATAGGCCAGCCGCAGCCTGCAACTTAGCTGTCCGTCTCGACGCCATTGCTATCGGTCACAAAGCACACTGGCATTCGAAGCGTGTTGCGCGCGTAGCCAATTCTTCCTTGCCGATCAATGACGATCAGACCGCCGGTGCTGCCGGTTTTTTTGCGAGCAAGACAACCGCTTGGTTTGCCGCTGTGTGCGGATCAGCTCCGCCTTTCAGAAGTTCAAGAGTCGATTTAGCCATTACGACGCGCATGATCGCTTCACCGTGGCCGGTGCAAGAAACCCCGCCCAACTCGTCAGCGTAGGTTCCGCAGCCGAGCAAGGGCGAGTCGCCCACTCGTCCCGGAAGTTTGTTGAAGATACCCCCGGTGGAGGTCGCCACCGCGACCTTCCCCGCACCGTCCAAAGCAACACAGCCGACGGTGCCGTGCTTCTCTTCCCAGCGTTTTCGTTCCGTTTCGACAATGAGCATGTCGGGAGAACATTCAGGAAAGCCAATTTGGCGCGCGAATAACTGCGCCCCTCACAGACTAATAAAACATGCCGCCCGTCTTCCATTACCCGACGCGCCAGTTTGATGGGGTTCTTGATACCCTGCACGGCTGCCACAGCGCCGGCTGCAAGTGTATTTCCTTCAATGATCGCTGCGTCCATCTCCACTTTGCCGAGACTATTGAGGGTGGATCCGGTGCCGGCGTTAAAGAGCGGGTTGTCTTCGAGAACAACCACGGCGGCTTCAGCGGCATCGAGCGACGAACCACCTTGTTTGAGTATCTCCCAACCCGGCGAGCGCAGCTTCCTTACAACCTTCCAATCGCTGCGGCAGCTCTTCGTCGCGGATTCGCCCGGCACCCCCGTGGACAATTATCGCGGGCCTGCTAGGTATCATATTCGATTGTTTGTGCGCGGAAATGAATCGGTGAATTGAACCAGCACGTCTGGGAGACTACTTTCTCGCCGGAGAATCAACCGCCCCACTTGGATCCACCGAGTTGATTCCGTGGTTTGTCGTCCGGACCCGGGAAGATTTGCTTGCCGCTGATCTCGTCCTCCAAAATGATGGCAAGCTCAGGACAGGCTTTTGCTGCTTTCAAAATATCCTCGTCGCTGTCCCCCTTGGGTCCAGGACAAAGGCTTTGAATTTCTCGTCCACCTCGAAGACGTTGGGCGCAATTGAAATGCAATTGTTGTGTCCTTTGCACTTATCCTTATCGATGATGATTCTCATTTCTCCTCCGATATCCGAACCAATATCTCGTCTTGAACGATGTCCCTAGTCCTTATTAGACGTTTGTCTAAATACTCGCCCTTTGCAACGAAAGCAGCGCAACCCTCTCATTGTCATTTCGACCGAAGGGAGAAATCCTTCTCAGATCCCTCGCATTCCTCTTGATGACAACCCGACGTGGAGACACTTCACCTCCATCCTGGCTTCCCCACTTTGCGTATCAACTGTTCAGCTCACGCAGAATCGCACGGCACGGCGCGCCGTCTGAACCCGCGAGCTTCACCGGCGGGCAAATCAACTCATATCGGCCCGGCGGCACCTCGGAAAGGTCTACGCCTTCCAGCAATACGATGCCCTGATCCAAAAACGCCCGATGTACAGGAACCTGCTCGTCCGCCCGAGCGACGGAAAGATAGTCCAGGCCGACGAGTTGTACGCCCAAAGCCACCAACGCCCTCGCCCCGTCCACAGAAAACGATACAAAAGTGGGGTCATAGTTCGACTGGTGAAGCAGAGCTGGAATTGCGCGTCTTGAACAGAACCCGTTTTTCTCCTGCCAAGTTCAATCCGGCAATATCGTTGGCGGTAATCTGGCCGCCAGCCTCGACGGCGCAGACCCGCGCCGGCCCGACAAACAATTCGAGAGGCAAAGACTCGATCGTGCGCCCATCCGGCACAAAGTGAAACGGCGCGTCCACGTGGGTACCCGCGTGGGCGCTCGTGTGTATGGACGAGGAGTTGTTGCTGTCTCCTCGGCCCATGCGTTTGCGCTCGATCAGCTCGAAAGGCTGCGCCGTCACCCAGCGAACGGTATTCGCGGAGAGACTAAGAGAGATATCGTATATTTTCATATCGACCACCTAATCGGATCTTATTCGACGCGAGTCAGACTGACAAGCGCCGTTTATCTCCCCAGATGGATCGCGGCGGTGCCGGCCACGACGCTAAGGATCCCAACGGCGGCCTTAAGACCGATCCGCTCTACATCTTTCAAAACAGCTTAGCGCCGATCAGCGACCATACGGGATAGGTAGCAGCGATCGGAGCGATCACCACGACCGGCCCGATGCTCAAAGCCGTGATAATGAGAAAAATCGAGAAAGTTTCAAAAATCCCCGTGCACACAAATGGCAGCAGCGCTCTACGATCCCAGACGAGCCGTGGCTCTTGGGACGAGATGGTCATGTAACCGGCGAAGGCGATCAAGGTTACGAACCCCATGAAGGCCGAGAAGAACAGCGGTTCGTTGGACAGGCCAAGCGCGTAGCGCCGCATCGGATGATTCACGCCGGAAAGAATCGCTGCGCCCACTGGGAGCAACAGGTGCCACCAACGAAAACTCAACAGCTCCTGCTCCGCTTTCCAGGAGACAAGAACAACTCCGGCCACCACCAGCAGAGTTCCGGCAAGAGTAAGTACAGTCGCCGATTCCTTGAGAACAACAATGGCAATGGTGGCGCTGATCAGAGGATTGATCGACTGGAGCGCGCTGCTGCGCGACGCACCGATTTTCAAGACTCCGGTATAGGCCAGCAGACGAACTCCAAGCTGGGAGACTCCGACAATGCTGAAGAGGCTGACGGAGACCCAAGACACCGGCGGGATACCAGTTAGCAAGAACACCGCCGTCCAAAGCACAAAGTTCTGGACAAGAATCGAAACTAGAGTAACCGTCGTCGGGGTTGAATATTTGAGACCGATTCGGGAGCAAACCAAGGCCACCGCGTAACTGATGGAAGTCACCAAGGCGAGAGCTTGCGGGGACATGAAGGTAGATTGGAAAGTTGCTCAAGAGGCGCGGGGATGGATTGAGAAGATGTGCCAGCTAATCTCGAGCTGCATTTACTCTCTCCCCTGCCGGGAGAGAGTTAGAGTGAGGCGAAAAATAACCGGCCCCCTCACCTCTATCCTCTCCCGTCGAGGAAGAGGAAGTAAACAAAATTCAGCGTTGGTGAAAGGGAGCTAACGTATGTCCTCGGTTGCGTTGACCCGATTCCATTTTCTAAATCAAAGAATCGAGATCAGCTTTTCTTAAGAGCCTCCCGGAACTTGTCGCGATATTCGATACTATAAAGCCGGCGAAAATCTTCCGGGTATGCTTCACCCGGTTCCACCTTGAGATCGACGAAAATCGGCCCGTCTTCTTTAAGAATGTTGTTCTAGCTCATAGTCCCAATCCCATAGATTAGAGAATTCGTAGGTCTTGGGATAGCCCGCCGCTTTGGCCAGGTCGACGAAGCGGATCTGGCCGGCGCGCGGAATCGGCACCGAACCGTTGGTCTCGTAAGTGCCGTTTTCGCAGAGGCAATGGATGTAGTTCTTCGGCGCCGCGTTGGCGATAGTCACTAAACTGCCGAGGTTCATCAGCAAGCTACCGTCGCCGTCGAACACGACCACACGCTTATCGGGCCGGCCGAGGGCGATACCCAAAGCATGGGAAGAGCCCTGTCCCATCGCGCCGGTGAAAGTATAATTCAGATCGTTCGGCATGATGTGAGTCATTTCCTGCGCCGCCATATAGACCGCCACCACGATCTCATCTTTGCGGTGGCGTTTAAACGCCTTCAAGCATTCATCTCTTTGCATCATGGCTATTTTGGCTCCTTTCCAATGAGCAAGGCCATGGGCCGCGTGCTCACATAGGCCTTTTCGATGGCCGGCACGATCTTCTGCGTGTCTCCGGTTCTTCGACCCAATGATGCGCAATGCCCATCGCATCCAAGATCGGTTCGATGATCTTTACGCCGTACTTCTTTGATTGCGTCGGCGCAACGCCCGGCTCTTTTCCCAAAAGTCCCACCAACATACAGACGGGGTTCTCACCTTCTACGGCGACGCCCCTGAGCGAATTCACGGAATCCAACAGTCCGGTGTACTGCATCATCATCAACGAACGGTGACCCGCCGCGAAGAGACCGCTACAGACCGAGATGCCTTCGTCCTCTTTGCACACTTGCACCACTTTGAAGTCAGGGTCGCGCATGATGGTCTTGAGCAGATGGTGGCTCGTAACGCGATCGGGCAATGCAACGACGAAATGAATTCCCGCTTTCTTGATTTGTTTGATGATATCTTCCGCCTTCAGCTCAGCAGTCAGCCATGACTCCTCCGATTGAGTAATGGTTCAAAGTTCAAGGTTCAATAGTTCAAAGTCTTCATCCCCACTCCGAAACGTTGACCTGAAAACCATTGAACGTTGAACGGCGTAGACACGCATGCCATGCCCTACGCCACCTCTTTCACGAAAGTCCGACAGTCTTTCGCCGATCATGATCGACGTTAAATTAGTATTCGCGTGACTTACCACCGGCATGATCGATGCGTCCCCTACCCACAAATTCGACATACCATGTACGCGCAATTTTTCGTCCACCACGGACATATTGTCCGTAGCCGACCCCATCTTACAAGTGCCGACGCCGTGATGATAACTGTCGTAAGTTGAGCGAGCGAACTTTCCCCAATCGTCGGCGGCTCCCGGTTGAATGAGCGGTCCGTAAAATTCTCTCGCCGGTCCCTTGTGCACCAGGTCATCGATAAAATGCATCGCCTCGACCATCGCTTTAAGGTCTTCAGGATGTTCCAACATGCTGGAATCGACTCCCGGCAGCTCATGGGGATCTTTGCTTTGTAGATACACTCGTCCCCGGTTGCGCTGTTCCAAGAGATGCGCCGATATCGGCATCATACGCTTGATGCCCGCGACTTCCGTCGGCGGTCGCATATTGATGTGGAAATTCGCACAGTCGTAGAGCGGGTTCTTCTTAATAATGAGCCGAAAACGCGGAATCACCCAATCCTCTTTTGATTCTTTGGGACCCTCGAAGGTCATGAAAACTACCGGATGGTCGTGGTAGTTTTCGCCGATGCCTTTCAGTTCGTGAACCACGGGTATTCCCTGTTTCTTTAGCTCTGACTCCGGACCGATGCCCGACAGCATGAGAATTTGCGGCGAGTGATAGACGCCAGAGGTGAGAAGAATCTGCCCGCCCATGACCGTCTGGATCTGCCCATCCTTCTCGTAGCGCACGCCTTCGGCACGCTTGCCGGACAGAACCAGCGAAACCACCGGAGCATCGGCAATGACCGTCAAGTTCGCCCGGTTGCGCGCGCTATTGAGATAAGCCACTACCGTCGACTGGCGTTTGCCGTCTTTGATGTTATAGGGCGACGAGCACACCCCATAGGGTTCGGGAACATTCAGGTCCGGACACTTCGGTAGTCCCATCAAAAGAGCGCTGTCGATAAAGGCTCGCGCCGGCGCCGAAACTTCCATGTCGAGGGTGAAATGGCGCTTGACATAGAGCGGCCCGCTATTGCCGTGAATCGGGCTGTCGGGAAAATCTTTGATCCGATTCGATGCGCTTCATCACCGGCAAGCACTTCTCATAGGACCAATCCGGGTTGCCGAGCTTCACCCAGATATCCAAGTCGGCTTTCATCGGCCGTAGCACCGACATCACGTTGACGGACGAGCCGCCGCCCATGATTTTACCGGAGAGAGCGTAGTAGGTGCTGCCGTCAACATGCCTTTCGCTGGGATACATTCTCAAAAAGTCTGACTCCAACAACAGGCGCGTCTGCTTCGACGCATCGGCGACAAGTTCCGGCAGCGGCCACGGATCGGGTCCAGCTTCGAGCAACAACACCTTGCGTTTGGGATCTTCAGACAGCCGCGTTGCCGCGACGCTGCCCGCCGAGCCGCCGCCAACGATAATCACATCATATTTGTCTCGCCATACTTCTTCCCTCTAGCTCTCCATACTAAACTGTGACCTGATCGCCAAGCCCCTTGTGCAAGCGCCGCGTAAATTCTTGCAAGATCAGTGTCGCCGTGGCGCGCAAAACCATGTCGCCGAGAATCGCCAGCCGGCCCTTGATCTTCACGTCAGCTTTGTAGTCCATTTGCGTCTTGTTATCCGAAAGTTTGTGTAGATCCACCGTCATATCCGTGTTGACAATACTTTTCGTGACGGAATCCGTTCCTTCGGTTCGCACAACCATCTGATCCGGCGGCCGGCTCTCGACAATCGTCGCCCGAAACGTAAACTTCCCGGAGATCGGTCCCACCGCCGCGGCGAGGGCGCCCTCAAACGTCTTATCATCGATCTGCTTCACCTCTTCAATGCCGGGCAAACAAGCCGAAAATTTATTGATGTCGATCAAGAAGTCCCATGCTTTGTTCACCGGGACATCGAGATCGATTTTACCGTCAAAAATCATTGCCGTTGATCTCTCCTCAAAAACTCACGCGCGATCTTATGTGAGAAAAATTGGCCTGACAAGGCCTTCCGGCTTATTGATTTTCATCTCACTATTCCTTATCGCATTGTATAAACGGAGGCCGCGAAACCCCATCCGGCGAGGAATGGATCGGCGTGGGAGAATAGAAAAAGGATAGCTACCAGCAAACAAGGTTAAAATCCAAAAACTCGCGAGCAGCGGTAAAATCATCAACATTGCAGGTGATCAGGTAGGCGCCGATCCGCCTCGCCGTCAGAGCGATCAACACGTCAAAGTGAAGCTCTCTGGTTTTGTGGACATCGTAGCCTTTGCGGCAACAATCCGGTTAACAATCCATCCCGATTGGATCCACTCCCTTCATTCGGCGCAATGACCCTGAGGTTTTTCGCCAGGTCCTCGACAAACTTCCTCATTGGCCGAGATCGAGCGCCGCGAGACAATTCAGCCAAGACGACGGCGCTACAGCGAATAATTAATTTTAGATCCAGGATTTCTTGTTTAAAGCGCCCGAATCTCAGGTTATCGACGTAGACGGACGTGTCGAGGATTGCAAGATTAGCTACGGTCAAAGTCTCCCGGCCTCGCTTTTCCGCTATACCGTTTGATGAGCTTGCGATGTTTCTCCGTCTCGACGACTGCTTCCAGAGACATTTCAATGGTCTGGGTTCTGCTCTTCGCTCCCAAGACTTTTTGGGCTTTTCTCACAAGCCGATCATCGAGCCTTAAGGATGTGAGTGCTTTTGCCATCATACACCTCGTTCCTATATGTATATACAAGCTATCAATAACGTAATACGCAGTCAAACTCCCAGGGTAGCGGCAGAGGTCAGGCCAGATTTATAAGTTGGATCACGCACTCTGGATACTGCCAAAAGGCCGCCGCGGGAAGCGGAGCGTGATCGGATCGATGTGTTATTGCAAGACTTGCCCTCAAGGTTTTGACGTGAAAGGCGCGCTGATGGTGATTGTTGTGCTCTCCGCGGCAGCAGTATGTTCGTCCCATATCGCGCTCGCTCTGCCGAAATCGACACCAGCTGTCGCGTCACCGTGAATCCTGAATATCACTAATCTTAAAGGTTCCTGCTATCGATTGGAACCGGCTGCAACATTCGTTAGCGATTAAACATACGGAGCAGACCGATCCCGTAGTAAACATAACGAACCGGTGAAACGACCTGAACGATTTGAACGGTAGCCTCCGACTATTGCCTACTTGTTACTCGCTTGGGAGGCGCACCACGAAAGCATTTCGATCTGTGGCATTGTCTCCACCAAGGAGCCCGCCCGCGAGACTGCACTTTCCGCCTCGTTCATCGGTTCGCCCAAAGCAAGCAGCACAGAGATGGCAAGCATGGCCGTGCGGCCGACACCGCCCGCACAATGAATCAGCACCGTTTCCCGGACTGCAACCGATTGGCTACATCGTTCGCAAGCGCCCAGAAGGCATCTCGGTCTTCAGGCACGCCGCCTTCACAAATTTCAAAAGGCAGGACAGAACAGGGAACGGTCCCGCTTTCCAGGGCGTCTGCGTATTGAGAGGATTTCAGGCGGATTTCGTGTTGTTCCACTAAACAGACGATCGCGCCGACCGCTTCGCTCTTCACCTGTTGCCAAGCCCGCTCGATCGCTTCAAAGCGGCCCGGCATGCTATGCAGCAGCAGTCTCCCAGGAATTTGCGCGGGAAGATCAACACGACGAAACATCTTTGTATCCTTTGTGTGGCGATCAACTAATCGTTGCTTTTCAGAAATATTTTTGCCTTTATTGCTCGTTGATGTCAGTAGCTAACGAATATGCGACAAGAAAGGACGGAAATCAAAAGATTGTCATGATGGCGGGGGTGCGGCTCAGTCGTGTGACTTTAACGCCAGAGTTTGCATCTGTCTCATGCGAATTGTCGATTGCTATGTATTGTCCCCGGGCCCCATGCTTTTACATCTTGTCTTGAGAGAAATTTCTTTCTAAACCTAAGGATGAACGAAGCGCGCCATCGTATTGGCAAAGTCTTCCCCGAAAAGAATTTTGCACAATGACTAAAATGACATTCCCCGCTCCTACACCGCCTTTGGATTGTAAGATGATATTCAGGGTATTGTTGCTTGTCTTGCCCGTGCTGCTCCACGCCGGTTGCACCACGGGCATCGTTCCCGCCACCGGAGAACAGCGTTTTCTCGGCTATACCTGGCAAGAGGAAACTACCATCGGTAAGCAGAGCAGTAAGCAGATCGCAGCGCTTTTCGGTCTCTATCGCGATCCTCAACTGGAGGGCTACGTCACGGAGGTCGGCAACCGCGTTCTCGCCACCAGTCACCTCCGGCGCCCCGGAACGCCGGAAGAGATTCGCAATACGCCGGTTACCTTCACCATTCTCGATAGTCCGATCGTCAATGCCATGGCCCTTCCAGGAGGCTACATCTATGTGACCCGTGGGATGCTCGCCTATCTGAACAACGAGGACCAGCTTGCCTCCGTCCTGGCCCACGAAATCGGCCATGTGGCCGCCCGCCACGCGGCGCGCCAGGCCTGGCAACAACAAATCGGTCAAGGGCTCCTTCTCGGCGGCGCGCTGCTCGGCCAGGGAGTCCTCGGGCTTCCCGCCGGGGACCTTATGAACCTCGGCGGCATGGCCGCGGAGCTGCTCTTCCTCCGCTACAGCCGCGACGACGAATTGGAAGCCGATCAACTGAGTGTCGACTATAGCTCCCGGGCCGGCTACGACCCGCGCGAGGCCATTCGTTTCTTCCAGACGCTCAACCGAATTCAGGAAAAGGAAGGACAGGGGATGCCCAACTTTCTCTCTACCCATCCCAATCCCGGCGATCGCATCCAGCGCATCAGAGACTTGACGGCGGGACGGCCATCCGAAAAGCCATCGCCCTCAGCGGTGTCCCGCTACTTGAACGCCATCGATGGCCTGGTGCTCGGCGAAGATCCGCGGCAGGGATTCGTGGAAAGCAATGTCTTTTATCACCCGGCCCTGCGCTTTCGCTTTCCGGTGCCATCCGGCTTCAAACTCGCCAACCAACCCGCCCAGGTCGTCATGGTGGACAATCAGAACCGGGCGTTCTTGGTTTGCCGGAACCAGCGAGAAATCTTTAGAGTCCGCCGCCGCTAAATTCCTCAACCAACCGGGGCTGAGAGTCATCGAACGCGGCGCCATGCGCTCCAATCAATATCCCGCCTACGCCGCCGTCGCGGATGGCCGGACGGAAAATGGGCAAGTGGTCAGGATCATGGTTTACTTTGTCGACTACCGGGGCAGCATCTACCATTTTATCGGCTACACCGCGCCCCAGGCGTTCGGTGCTTTTCGCGGCGTGTTTCTGCAAACCATGCAGGGCTTCGGCGAAATCCAGGATCCGCGGATATTGAACCGAGAGCCGGTTCGACTGGCGCTGGAAAACGTTTCGCGCCGGGCGCCCTTTGAGGATTTGATTCCCAAGAGCCTACCCGCTCCGTTCAGGCCGGAAGAAGTGGCGATCTTAAATCAAGTCGATTTGAAGGAAGCCATCGAGCCGGGAAGAATGCTCAAAATACCTGTCGTCCGCCGGTGATCTTTTTTGCTTGGCATTAACTGGGGAGTGTTAGCTCAGTCCCGGCTCCCAATCCCATTTCTGCTTGTCTACGTCACTGCTGAGTAAAATTGATAACTATCAGAATGGTGTAGTCATCATATTTGGCCTCGCCGATCGCCGGAGGACTCTTGTCGACGAATTCTCCGGACCCCGCATCGATGGTATAGATCTCAATCTCGGAATGACCGCTGTGCCTCACGTCCTTAAACAGCGGGATTTCCGGCACGACAAAACCCATGAGCGGAACGGTGAAGGAGGGCGCACCAACAAACGACTGCCCTTGGTCTACCCCGAGAACGGAAGCAAAGACTTTCAGGCGCAGCTGCGCCTCCTTGGGATCGTTAGCAATCCGTATGTGTTGCCCTTGTAGCCAAGCTGTGAAGAATTCCTTCGCGAAATCCTTGTCCGGGGTAAGACCGTAGAAATCAACGGTGACGGTTTTCCCCTTGAATTGCTGAGTATCTAATGTGGCCAGGGCGCGTTCCAACGAGCGGACGAGCAGCCTTTGCTCGATACTGGAGCGTGGCGTGTTAGTGATCTGGGTTGAAACCGCACAGCCTGCAAGCAGGACGACAGAACACACAAAATCAGAATTCTGGACGAGGTTTTCAGCATTCCGACATTTCAATGGCAACGGGATCTCTGCGAAGAGTCTAGCCCTCAGAGAATCTTTTGCAAGTCTCCGGCTCAACAAACATCGCTCTTCTCTCATTTCACGCCGAATGACAGTTGGAAGGGTTTTCAGAAACAAAGCGGACGGAGAGCTTTTTCCTATTCAGTTACCTCAGAACTTTACTACGTCTTTCCCGGATACTCTGTCGCCTTGGCTCTTGGCCGCGAGCCACGGCCACTGACGCCTTGGCTAACCCCCTGTGTTTCTCTCTAGATGACGTGTGCACTGCTATGCTTGAAAATCTTCGCGCCGTGCGCGAACTTTCCGGCGGCCCGAGTGCATGAAAAGGGGAATTGCTCGGCGCGCAAGACGCCAAGTTCGGACAGTTTAAATTTCTTTGCGGCCCCTTCGACGGGGCTCAGGACATGCTTTGCGCCTTTGCGGGAGATATTCCGAGTTTTTCGTTGCGTCTCTGCTTGCGGCCCACAAAATCATTTCGACCCGTGCAGTGCCGCGTGGATTTTTTCAGCCGTAATCGGCAAGCTCGTAATCCGCACGCCGCAGGCATCTTCCACGGCATTGGCGATGGCCGCCGCCGTCGGAATGTTGCCGGTCTCGCCGATGGGCATGCTGTCATAAGGGCCCGCTCCGTGGGGCTCTTCGCGTAACCGAGCCTTTGAATACCGGAACATCTTTGATCGTGGGAATCTTATATTCGCCGAAGTGAGTCGGTCGCGACTTTACCGTCGCTGATGATCATTTCTTCCATCAAGGTGTAGCCGATGCCCGTCATGCTTGCGCCCTCGATCTGTCCCTGGTGCATCAGCGGATTGAGCACGGTGCCGGTGTTGTGCGTCGAAGTGAACTTCTTGAGCTCGACCTGTCCGGTTTCCGGATCGACTTCCACTTCCGCCACCTGGACGCACATGGACGCCGCGTGAATCTTGGAATTATCGTTAAAAGTCGCCTCCGCCGTGATGGGTGAGCCCTGGGCTTTGACGATTTCACCGTAGGTGAGCCGCCGCTCCATGCGCGGGTGCAGCGCCGCCCCTTGGCGAGGGTGATTTGATCCGGCGCTACGCCCATCTGGCTTGCAGCCGCTTGCTTGATGGCCTCGACGGCCTTGAGGGCCGCCTGGTAGCCGGCGTTGCCGTAGACTCGCGTCGCGCGGCTGCCGCCGACGCCGGTGTCCTTGATGCCTGTCTGCGTGTCCAGTTGCCGAGTCTTGACCTGAGTCAATGGGATCTTGAGCTCTTCCGCGATAATCTCGCTCAGTATCGTGTAAGTGCCCGCGCCTTGATCCGCCATAGCGGAAGAGATCGTCGCCACGCCGTTTTCGTCCAGCGAGATTGCCACCGTGCCGATTCCGCCGGCAGGCGTCCATTGCACCAGCGCGACACCGCGCCCGACGTTTTTCGGCTTGGGTTTTTGATAACCGGAATCTTCCAGCGCCTTTTTCAGGGTCTCGTCGGTTTTAATATAACTGTACTCCTCGCCCGTCGGATCAATGTCGCCGTCGTGCATGAAATTCTTCTGGCGGAATTTGATCGGGTCCATGCCAAGTTTTTGGCCACCAGATCCATCTGGCTCTCATTGGCGAAGAATCCCTGGGGATCGCCGGGCGAGCGCATATGACCGCAGGGGATCTTGTTCGTATAGACCATATGTTCTTCGAGGAATACGTGCGGAATCTTGTACGGTCCGGCGGATAGGTGCGGGCCATTGAGGAAGGCGTTGGGCTTGAACGCCCCGTAGGCGCCGCTGTCGAAGATAAAACTCATGCGGTGCGCCACCAGGGTGCCGTCTTTCTTCACCCCGGTCTTGACGTGGATGATCGAGGCGTGCCGGGGATTGCCGGCCATAAACTCCTCCTCGTAGTCCATGACCATTTTTACCGGCCGTCCCGCTTTCTTGGACAAAAGATAAACCACGGCGAGATCCATGAAATCGCCCTTGCCGCCGAAGTCGCCGCCTATATAGACCGGATTGAAGTTCAGTTTTTCGGGCTGCAGCTTGAGCGCGTTGGCGACTTGCTCCCGGACGCCGTAAGGCACCTTGCTGCAAGACCAGAACTCTGCCGAGCCGTCCGCCGCCGCGCTCACCACGCAGGAGTGGGGCTCGATGTAACTCTGATGCACCACCGGGGTGGTAAAGGTGTTTTCGACGATGACGTCCGCCTGGCGGAAGCCGGTCTCGGGATCGCCCTTGCCCCAGGTGACGTAGACAAAGTCGTTGGTCGGCTCCTTCAAGGGTTTGGGCAGTCCCTTGTAGCTCATGACGTCGGGGTGAATGAGTTTCGCGCCGGGCTTGAGAGCTTCCACGGGATCGAGCAGCGGCGTGGTTTCTTCGTACTCGACTTCGATCAAATTGACCGCCTCTTCGGCGATCAGTTCGCTCTCCGCAGCCACCGCCGCGACCTTTTCGCCGATGAACTTGACTTCGCCGTCGGCGAGGATCGGCATGTCGTAGAGCCGCCGGCCGATCTTCAAGCCCGTGCAGTCTTGCTCCGGTGATGACCGCGTGCACGCCCGGCAGCGCCGCCGCCTTGCTGGTGTCGATGGATTTGATCCGGCCCGAAGCGATCGGGCTGCGCAGCAACTTTCCCCAGAGCATTCCCGGCAGGGTTACATCCACCGCGTACTTCGCTTCGCCGCTGACTTTTAATTCTCCTTCGACTCTCGGGGTCGGATTGCCTACCACCTGTTTCGACGATGCCATTCAGTATTCCTCCTGCGGTCTATAAAGTGATGTGATCGGATTCGGTAGACTTCGCATCGCCAACGTGCGGATCGAACGAAGCGGAGTCAAGAACTGGCTGCCTTCGTGACGAATATCCAACTGTCTTTACCATACCATCGTGCGAGATGAAAGTAATGGTAAGAGAGCGACCATTGCTTGATCTTGTTTCCCGATCGTGAGCGAAGTAAGAGTATTCTCCGTCTGCGCTACACGTAGGGATTCATGAAGATCGACACCAGCCTCCTCGTCCACGACCTCAGCCAAATGCCAGCCCTAGCGCGATCAGCGGACGAAATGAATTTCGACGGGCTCTGGACTTTCGAAACAGCGCATGAACCCTTTCTGCCGCTCGTGCTGGCTGCCGAACATAGCCGGCGTCTGACCCTCGGGACCAGCATCGCCGTGGCTTTTGCGCGGAGCCCCGCGGTTCTTGCATACATGGGGTGGGATCTGGCGCGCTACTCGAAGGGACGTTTCATTATGGGGCTTGGCACTCAGGTCAAGGGACACAACGAACGGCGATTCGGCGTCAAATGGGAAAAGCCGGTCGAAAAGATGCGCGACACGATTCTCGCGATACGGGCCATTTGGAATTGTTGGCAAAATCAGACCCGGCTCGACTTCCGCGGCGAGTTTTTCACTCTCAATCTCATGACCCCTTTCTTCAATCCCGGCCCGCACGACTATCCCCGCATCCCGATTTATGTTGCCGGGGTCAACCAACGGATGTGCCGCCTTGCAGGAGAACTGTGCGAAGGCTTTCACGTGCATCCGCTGCATACGCGCCGCTATCTTCAAGAGGTCATTTGCCAGAACATCCAGCTTGGTCTAACCAAGGGCGGCCGACAGCGTGAAGATATAGAGCTGTGCGCCAGCATCTTTGTGATTCCCACCGACAATCCGGAAGAGGCGGCGATTCACGAGTCCGAGGTTCGCCAGCAAATATCTTTCTACGCCAGCACCCCGCCGTATAGGCCGGTCTTTGAGTTGCACGGGTGGAGCGCAGTGGCGGACCAACTCCGCGCGCTGGCAGCAGGAGGGAAGTGGCTCGAGATGCCCCGTTTGATCACCGACGAGATGATTAGAAACCTTTGCCCTTCGCGGCCGTTGGGAAGAGTTGCCGCAACGGGTGTTGGAAAAATACTCCGGTCTATTGGATCGCGTGGGCTACTACTTTCCCTTCGTACCCGGTCAAAACGATGATGGTTGGCGCGCAACGATCCGCGGTTTCAAATCGCCGGTTGCAATTTCAAAATAACCCTAAGGCAGGCCGGTAGAGGCGCGGATTGTTAGAACGAATGCTTCCCGCTCGGGTGCCACGCTTTCGGCGGCTCACTACTGGGCTGTTGAGGGTCTATCAACCAATGTTGACGGTGCCGCCGTGCTGTATTCTTTCTCGCTCCTCTGGGGTCAAAGTCTTGATATCCTTCCTTAGTTCATAGTTGATGTGCTGGATATCCTCAGAAGGTCCGGAACGATTACCCATAAGAACCATCGGTCCTGGTCCCGTGTTTTCCAACTGGTAAAACGAACCGCCCGTAATCAGCGCCGCCATTCCGGGTTTCATCACCGCTTTGCCACCGTCCGGAAAATGCATCGTGCATTCCCCCTCGATGACATAAAAGTCTGGTCCGCATTGTGGCAGTGCATATCGTCTTTGTCCCCCACATTAGGGTAGTAGTGGACCCAGGCGTGAAAGCGCTTGGTGTTGATAAGCACTTTCTCTTTTGAGCTCATGAGCTTTCTTGACCATATCGACGATCTCGATTGGCATACAGCCCCCTTTGAAGTTGCATCTGATTTGTAAAATCGAATACTCGCTTCTAGGGTCCACGTCAAGAAGTGAGGGGTGGGATAGATGAAAGGATGAACTCTGCCTACCAAAAGCGAAAGGCCACTTCTCGGCTGAAAAGTGGCCTTTCTGAAATCTGGCTCCACAGAGTGGACGAATTTCGCAACTGCTTTTATACTGAAAATATCTTCGAAACTAATCCACAGTTTCAAGCCGTAGAGCTTGCTATCGCCAGAATGTAGGCTAGATTTGCTTATTCTGCGAAACAATCAGAACCTGCGACCCTCTTGGGCTTCGCGCAGCCGCCGGATGGGCTAAGCGGATGTTATCGCTCACGGTATTCGGCGCTAAGAGCAGCTCGCGTGAGGACAGGTCAACGCGTCTCTGCAGGCCCTGCCGGGCGCGCATCTGAGTACTAGAGAGCTGCCGCCAGCCGATACCACCAGCTGGGTAAAGGCCAAATCAAAGAACCTCCGCGCGGTAAAGGGATCTCCAGTCGCAGAGAACTGTCCTCCTGCTTCGAATAACGGACCCAGAAGGCCTGCGGAAAGGGCACTGCTCGCCAGCTCAAAAACATCCCCAAGCAGAACACTCTGAAATCAATCGGTCGGCCAGCAAGTGCACGATCAGTGAAGCTATTAAGAGCTCCACTTATTCCTGCAGCCAGGGGGGCGGAACACCTATCGCTGTTAGAGGGCCGTGCCGCCTATATTGATGGTAGTCGAGATCAGACTATTCGACCCACAGTGCTCGTTGCGGCTTTGGCCACACCTGCTGATAACCTGAAGAGAGCTGAGAGTATTCCTCCTGCCGCCGCTGCTGGAACCTTTCCATAACTTGACGTGCTACCAGGTTTTAGGGATAAAACTCTGTACGAGTAATAAGCCAACGGAAGACCGGTAACAAGAACGCGACGACTGAAAAATATCCAAACTCTGTAATTCACAACCTCCAACGACTGTTCAGACTTTGCCACTTCATTATGGAGCAAACTGTCAGGGCGCTCTCGCCATAGACCGAAGGTTCGGATGCCATGAACAGTAATGACACGGTGAGGTAAACGATTTTGGTCTGCCTCGGAGGATGAACCTTGGGACTCGGCATCTGAGACTAGTTCATCCATAGTGGAAGTTCCCTCCAACGAGACGATTAATTTTAAGGACGCGGAAAAAGCATCACTAATGCCGCCGATTTTAGGACGAGATCGAATATTTTCGTAAGGGGATTGGTGACACACGACTTGGCGTGACGTAGAAGATGGCATACGGAGTCGCGCGACGAGATCTTTTCACAATTTCACAGGCGACAAAGATGGAGATTTTATTTGTGAAGTTGTTTGCGATTCTTGTTCAATGGAATGACTTGTCCGTACTGACCCAGAGGCCTTTGATCGCCGCTCGACAGCGTTGATCCAGTGAAGCCCAATCGGAGGATATTCTTGGGCCGAGTGATCCTGAATAGTTCCCTCAAGTAGGAGCCGTGGAAGCTCACGCCGGTATGAAAATGAGCGACACGGATTAAAGGCTGGAAGCGCTAACGATTAGCCAAGGTGCCCTACTATTCGTGACCCTGATTTGATGCCGAAGATCAATTCACTTTTTCCTTTTACGTACTCTTTAACCCAAAACTCGTAGATCGTGGAAATCGGATATTCTTCAAAATGACGAACACCGCCCTTTGTCTCGTACAGAATGACTACCTCTTGACCGTGATTGGAAGCAAAGAGAAGTTTGATATCAGGCTTGCGGTCTAAAAACGCCCCAACTGCGCGAAGGGTATTGGAGAGACTATATGGATCAGGCATCGCATTGGGATCACGTCTCGGCTCTTTGTGCTCTTCATCCTGGTGGTTTAGCTCTTCCAGGGAATACAAGAACTCCACATTCATGGAAGTACCCTCGTTCGGCTTCTCACCAATACTCAGATTTTCTGGTTCCCTCCATAGCCGTAGAAATGCTGCCAATCCCTAACCTTTTTTCTTCCTCTTTCTTGCCCTGGCTGTCTTCCTTGACTCGGCACCGGACGAGATAACAGTTACCGTAGGACACCACTTCATATGTCTCAGGTCGTAACGGCTCTAGCTTCTGCCCAATAACCCGAAGGATTCTTGAATAATTCATTGCTCTGATCAGGTAGCTCGTTTACGATGGAAATCGGTTCTCTCTGGAGCTGCGTCCCTGCCACCCTCCTTGGCGCCGGTTTTTCAAGAGACTGGCCTCTTCCCCGCCGATAAGTTGTTATTGTCTCCCCATGCGATCAGAGCTGTCAACCTGAGATTCGGGTGTCAAGATTGCTGCCGGGCGACAAGCCGTTTGAGGCGAAGCCCCAGCGTTCAAGAAGCCAAATTCTATTTTTGAGGTCGCTTGCGATTCCTGTTCAAAGGAATGACCCGGCCATACTGTCCAACAGCTTTGATCGCAACACGGCAGCGTTGATCCGGTGAGGCCCACTCATCAGGACGATCACCACCCGTACCAAAGCCTAGAAATTCCCCGAAATAGCCTCAACAGTACCGCGTTTCTTGCTTCATCGGTGGGTAGGGAAAAATAGCACAACGGTTGACCTAGTTGTAAACCATGCGACTAATTGCCTGTCAAAGTCACCTCACCTTTGAAGTGTTTTTGCTGGATTTCATTGGTGCGATACCCCAGTTTCTGGCATACGAACAGCAAACCTGTACAGCCGAAAATCCCGCTTTCAAGAAGTTACTCGGTTGGCACCCACGTTGCTGTGCCTAAGACTGTTCTGAGATGTTTTTGGCCGAGGCAAAACGGGAGGCATAACACATGGCAAAATTGATGACTTGCAGATGCGTGTCGGAGTATCAGGACAGACTTTATGGGCAGTCAATGAGGGCGCATAACCCGACAGCCAAAGAGAAGGGCTGGCGCTGCACCGTATGTGACGACACGAAGGCGGGACAACCTGAAAAGGTTACTACGTAACGCTCCTAGTGGCGCTGTTCCTGGGGTTTAGTGGGTGTGCCACGACCAGTTGGCAAAGACCAGACTCGACTCCATACGATGCATACATCGATGCAAACGCATGCCTACCTGGGCATTGACCCTCTACAAGAGTTTTAAAAATTTTTCGCATGATGTGAAGATTTAGCCACTCGCCACTCTTTCTCGCCACTTTTCTCCGAGCTGCCGAAAACCTTTTTCAGCCGTTAGCGCGTCCAGCTTTGGACCGGGTGGGGATCCGATCGATTGTTAAGCGAGCCATAGACAACTCTTAACCAATTAACGCCCCAGTTGATTTGGTATCCGCAGTTAGCGCAACGGCCCCGTACGGGTCGCACCTGGCTCTGGCTTTGTGATTCCCCGATGACGACCGAAGTAATCTCGGCACGTTGGACAGCGATCGGGCAAGGTATACAGCCATATCTCTAGCGTAACTTACCGAATTAGCCCATACAATGCGGTTGTATTGGGCCATCATGAGCAGAGAGAGGGTTTATCCACAGCTTTTGAAAATCTAGCCAAAGATATTTGAAATTTTTCTGAGGTTGATCATGGGCGATCGATCTGATCATGTTGTGGGCCTCACACGAACCAGCGAGAGGACAGCCCATGGAAACGTTTATGCGTCTGTATGGCAACCTGATCGTGTTTGTCTACCACTGTTTCGACCGTATCGTGATTAGGGGCTATCTCTCTATGCTGTCGCGTCCTGAGAACGTGGTTTACTTCTTTCACAAGGTTGTGGGTATCCCACTTATTAGCAAAGAGGTTTTGGTACAGAGGACTCACGGCTACCAGCGCTGGGTGGAAGGCTTTGCCCGAAACCATAGCATTCCCATGCAATGGGCTGAGAAGGGCGTTAAAAAGGAAGAGTTTGTCGAGCCGTTGTTGCGCCGCATGGAACGAGCCCAGCGCTACGGGGTCTACTTCATCTTCCAGAGCATGGAGCAGGGAGCCACCTTGCGCTCGCGAAAGCCCAAGTTCACCACCGCTGATCCGAATTACCAAATCCTGAGCAAATGCCGCAGCCGCTTTACCCACTACTACTTTTATATCCGCGACCCAGCCCTGGGAGCGCTGGTGCTCCGAGTGGCTTCCTTCCTGCCCTTTCACACCACTTATTGGCTCAACGGTCACAACTTCATCGAGATAGAACTGAAACGCAGCCGAGTCCAGTTCCGCAAAACGACAACGCTTTTGTTTCCGTTTCCAACCCCAAGGCCCTTCAGGCCGCTGCCGATCGGCTTAGCCCACAGCTCATTCGCCAACGGCTCGACTACTGGACCTTTCTCTTGGGACCGAAATTCTCTGAGCGGGAGAGAAAAGCGATGAACCTTCATCGCTTTTACGCCATCAGCCAAATCGAGTACTGCCGTAACTTCATCTTTAAGCGCCACTTCCCCATTCGAAACCTCTTCGAGCGCTCCTGCGAGTTGGGGCTTTTGCTTCTGACCGCTGACAAAATCTCTGAGTTCTTCGGTCAGCGCATCAGCAAAAGCTCAAGGGCAAGGTGCACACTACCCTGGAGCGAGTCGAGCACGGTCATCACATCCTGAGAGCCTACTTCAAGAACGCCTTTGTCAAACAGTACGAGAAGTTTCTCACTTTCCTCAGAGGCGAAGTGTGCAGCAACAACCTCGCTGACTTTCATCTGAAGAAATCTCTCGATAACCTCCCCACGGTGCGTCAGGTCCTTTGTGAGGTCACTGACCGCTTCTCTGCTTTCCAAGCTCAAACCCTCAACGTGCATGTCGACTTCGCTCTGTTCCAACGCCTAGCCCTGCCTGTGGTGGCAGGCAAAAGCAAAATTCCAGGGATCAAGATCCACGACACCCGCATGGTTCGGTTGATGGAAGTTCTGCTCCATAGCGGCAGACAAATGTCCGCTTGGCGCACCGCCCAAATTCATCAGCTGATTACCCGTAGTTACCATCTCAAGCCCTACACCCTCACTCAGCTGCGCTATGATCTGAGAAAACTCAAAGCCCATGGCCTGCTGGAGCGCCAGGGCCGACGCTATCTTTACCGGCTTACCGACAAGGGATTAAAAGTCGCCGTGATGTTTGTCCTTTTCCACAAGCGTGTCTGTGGCCCGTTGGCCCACAGCCTGTTTAACCGAAAGCCAGACCCAACACTCCCTGTAAACAGCAAACTGGAGACCGCGTATCGCCGAGCTGATGATTCCATTCAAAAAATTGTCGACCTTTTGGCAGCATGAATATGTTAGAAACAAATTCTCAGACTGTACCGAGTAAGAATCTAACGTTGACGGATTCACTAAAGCGACGGACAATATCGGGCAGTCGAACTCGCACGTAGTCTACGGGATTGCTAGTCCTAGCGCCGTGAAAATATTGCTCGACATTTCGCCAGAACACTATGATCGTATACTGAGTGAGTTTGACGAGGAGTCTCTGCATTTACGCCATTCTCAAAAATGGGCTCGTAATTCATCATTTTGAAGGAAGCAACGACATTAGAACGGTTGAAATCCTCTGCGAAAAATTTCATGCACGAATGATCCTCGCTGCTGCTGAGATGTACTGCCCTGAAGCCGTAGCTGAGATCGAGGAAGCGATCAGACTTTCTCGCACGTTACATTGACACGACAGAGCGCCCCGGAAGCTGCAAGCTACAGCTCACCGAGACAACGATTGTTGTAAGACTGCCTTCGTCCCTCCCTTGACAGTTTGTAGATGATTGGCTTACAAAACTTTAGAACGCGGTGGGAATTTCCTTCATCCATTACTACCGAATCGACGAGAATCATTTCTTGTTTGGTAGATAAAATGCCTTCGTAATCCGTTAAAGGCTACGGATTTACCGATCCGATATTGGTGACAATCAGCTCCAATATGGCATCTTGTTTGCCAGTAAAAGAAAATCATGAATCACACTTGTCAACATTGCGGCGAGTTGATTGTAGGTAACGCCTGGTTACGAGTGCTCGATATGGTTGTTTGCTCCCTCTGTTTTATGGAGGCAAAGAGACTTCACCTTCATGCAGAGGAAATCAATGTTGGAAGCAAACATCCTTCAGCTCGAAACCGAGGGAGTCACCATCCTCGACTCGGCATTTAATTGAAGCGCCTGCCAGTGTTATTAGGCTGAACGGCCTAGGATGAGCTATATTGAGCCGTCACGGGTAACCAAACTCGAAGACACTGACGCTGGTGTCTTTTTCGCCACGGCATCTGCCTTGAGACGGTCTGCTTGAAAATAACTCTTAACGTCCATTTCCTATCCGTGAAACTGTGGCTCCGATTCGTCACGTTGTGGCTTGCGGTGGTGGTAGTTGGATTCGCGGTCTCGTTTTATGTCTTACCGTATGGCTTAATTTGGTTCGTGAGTGCGGCGCTCTTCTAATCGTGGGTATCTTTTATTGCGCCTAAACAGCTGCGGCGAGAGCCAGCCGCTCTTTCCTTGTAGGATGATTAGTTTTTATGAAGCGAGAAACTTCGTCCGTGACTGACCAACAAAACTGCCAGCTACTTAACGAAACGCTCAGCGCAGTTGATGATCCCATCCGGTTGTCAGAGGCCTTTGAGACGGCGCCTGCAGATCTTGTCCGTGCTGCTAAGTGAACATTCCCTTGAGGGAATTATCGCGAAACGAAAAGATTCCATCTACGAGCCTGAAAGCGATTGGGCGCATGGCTCAAGCACAGAATCAACCGCGGCCAGGAGTTTGTTATCGGCGGATATACGCGTGGCCATCCCTTTGATGCGCTGATCGTCGGCTACTATAAAGACAGCGAGCTTCCCGTTTACGTTGACCCGCAGCCAAACATAATTTCTGACGATCCATTCCCACCAGTGGTATGCGCTCCTTCGCAACTTACGTTAGCCCTTCCTCCCTGGATAGACTTTTTCCACCTAGTCCCGACCTCTACCTCTTGATAGGGCTCGCCCCTTCGTACGGGGTGGCCGGGGTTCACGCTCGGCTCTGGCTTGCATACTTAACCGATGATAGTTAGAAATAACCTAACTCAGCCTAATTTTATTAAGTTAACGATAATAAAACCGTTGATAATAAGTTAGAATCAACAACTATCCTTGATTTGTTTCCCAACCTTGTTGACCCACCCCACAACCCCACGCGACAATAGAGTCAAGATAGCTGACAACTGACACGATGGGGGTACGACCATGCAACCACAGAGGTGCCCAGTGTTTGTTGATGGTAAAGAGTGCGGTCGCGAGCTGACCGAAGTCGATCTCGAAGCCAAAAATAGCGAGATACGACTTAGCAGTCTACGAATGCAGCCTGGGTCATCGCTCCTATTTTCTACGCGAGCCGAAATCGAAGCCAGACCCTCCGACATGGCCAGCGAAGACATAGAGAAACAGATGATGAACTAGCCCGGCTGTAACTCCGGCGAACTCTTCGCCACGTGGGCTGATTCACGCTGGGCTGGGCCGGCCCCTTCCCCTATTAATCCATCCCTTGCACGGGTTTACTCGAGTGTAGCTCGGTTTCAACCGTATCGGAGTCATTGATGCACTGGTCGTTTTCATGCCCCTTCGTGAGGAACTTTCCTTCAGTTCGCTGTACTTCTAATACCGACACTTATTTTCACTAACGCCTTGATCACCGCACAACCGAGACATGGGTTCCTTTAACTTCCAATACTTCCCTTGCGGAATGGAATCGTTCGGCGAATCGCGATGGCATCGTCATTGCTGAATTTTCTTGTATGGGATGGATCTGTCAACATTGCGGCGCGCCGTTCTTCGATTCGGCCTATCGGGTCCAAAGTGAAGAGTCGGGCGTGGTCCTGCTTGACATCATCGTTTGCCGAACATTGCCATGTGGAAGCGCGTGACCTCGGATTGCATACCGAGAAAATCGCTATTCGGAATAGCTCTCGCGCCAGAAACCACAGCAGCTCGAGAAAAAACCGGCTTTTCGGCAATGAACAGAAAAGCGAGCGGGATTATCGATCATTGGCTACGCTCGGTGAGCTCGGGTTAAATTATTTGGCTTGAGCGAGGAATCGATCAAGCGGCTGGCCAAAAAATGGCTTTCCTCTGCGACGCTTGACACCACTATGCTACCCCCGGAGTGATCGAATCTGAGTTCTTTCGCTGGCTAAAAGCTCAACCGCTTGTGGGACGGGCGGTGCGTGCCAAGCGGAGTTACTCGGTCACGCAATACCTCACAGCCCAAACACCGCCGCTAAATCCAAGATTTTAGAAAAGATCGACCGATCGCTCGGTCCCTATCTCTCCGCTATTGTTATCATCTTCCTGACATATCGGTTTAGGATTTGTTGACAGCTAGTCTGCCGCCAATAAAAAATAACAGTCTTTTCAATACGGGCATATTGTTTGCTGGTTTCCATTCATGCCCTTGAGCCGCGAAGAGATAAAGAAACGGATGGACGAGTTAGCCCGCAAGTATGTCGAAACCAACGACCCCGAAATCATAGAAGAGCTTTCTAAATTGGTCCGCGAGCTTGAGAAACTGAACGAGCAATCAGATTGTTACTCTCCAAAGGCGGGCGCCCGGCTTCCATAAAATTCTTCTCCATAATTCCGCCTTGCGCCAAGGTTAAGGCCGGTGATATGCAGAGCCCGTGACGCGCGAAGGGAGGTAAAACATGGAAATCGAAAAAGGAACACCGGTTCTGTGGTACGATACCATCGGTCAAATCCCGATTCGGATCGGGATTCTATTGTACTGACAGCGCCCGAGGTGAAGGCTGCACTGGAAGAGTTTGTTGGCGTTGTGGCCGAGTTGGCAGCCGTGCCGGATGCGGACAAGATGACTTTGGGGAGGCCTACAAGGGTCTAAGTGAACAGCGGAACAAGCCGAACTAAAACCAGCATCTACCTCCCGCGGGAGAAGTCGCTACTTAACGGCCTTCTCGGCGCGGGCTTTGATCTGCATCCCATCCTGGCGGCAGTTTACCTCAAGAAGGCGCAGGAGCACGTTGAAGGAATAGATTCACGAATATGACAGAGGAGAAACCTCCCGAACCATCACCAGACGAAGACCAGCCGGAGCCTCCGGTTAAGGAGCCACCGACCGAGGAGCCACCGGTCGGAAGAACCGCCGCCGAGGAATCGGCGAACTAGTCAGCCTGAGTGGCTTGTTAGGCCACACAGATGCCAGACACTGCGTCTTTCTGGAACGAGCGTGGAGCACATGGCTGGCTAGCAACGCGGAAGCCACTGGCGCCACGAAACCGCCAGGAGTTCCAGCGGGGCTCAGCTCTACCGGAACTTGCGAACGACGGGTTTTGACCGTGCCAAAGAGAGCCACGAAATTGCAACAACAAAGATTCGCCATTTCTGGAATGGTGGACTTACTCGGAAAGTCCGAAGGGTGGGAATATGGATCGGCACGATGGCAGCAGCGGCGCCCAGTGCTTCCTGTGGGATACGCAAGAAGGGCGAGCCAGAATTGCCGATAGGCGGGCGATCCTCGCGCGGATACCGCTTGGCCGACTCAGCCGAGGCGGCTTTTGCAAACCAGCGGGAAGTTGATCCAGTACGAGCTTCGTCGTCCATGGCGGTTTTATTGATGGAGACTCCGTTCAATCCAAAGTTAACGCTAGCCGCCAGGCGCGGCTGAAAGGGAACGGAGCAGACGCTGGAAGCCGTCGACTGAACGTCCGTAATTTTAGATGCAGCCCAGCGCCTGTAACTGGCTCTCGCATTGCGCTGGACTCTCGAACTTGATCGTGTGTATGCCAAACTGTGCGGCGGCTGACAGATTCGCTTCCGTGTCATCGATAAACACCGTGTCCACCCCGTCCAGCCCATAAGTCTCCAAGAGATAGGTGTATATCGCTGGCTCTGGCTTGCACGAGTTGCAGGCGACACGAGATGACCACGCCCGCGAAGACCTCCCAGAATGTATATGACTTCTCAAGATGGTCAATGGAGGCAAGGCATGCATGTTCGACAGACAAAACAGCGAATGGCCCTGTGCCTTGCAGGCGATACAATAGGTCAACTGTCCCTGGGATCGCGACTAACGCAGATGGCACCTGGCGCAGAAATTCCGGTTACGTGGGCTTCAGACAAGCCCGTGCGTTTCGCAGCACGCACAATCGCGTCTTGGCGGGCAGCGTGGCGCGATCAAGCGCAAGCCAATCAGCATGCCCGATGATCTGCGTGCGCACCTTGGCCTGGACCACCGGATTCGGTGAATACTCTTTGGCGATGACTACCTCCTGGCTCCTACGTCACAACGACCCCGCCGAGATCGAACACGATGTTCAAGACGACTTCCCGAAGCGCATCTAACTATGATTATCTAGTTCCGTACAATTCCAGCCTACTCCTGTGGATCGACAGCACAGCCCATCATAGTTAGGTGGCCGGTGGCTAACCGATCGCTGCGCGTTTTTGCATTTCTTTTTGTGCGTTGTTCTGCTTATCAATCCATTTCTTGCATAGCTCTAACCCGCGCTGCTCAGCCTCGCTCTTTACTTTCGGAACAATCCACCCTCGATCCTTTGAACCTGGATGATGGATCCGAACTGGCCTTGTTCGTAACAATACCAACCGACGTAGAGTCGTTCGTAAATTCTGGTCTTGCCCATGCACTGATGATATAGCCCCCGTATTCGTAAGCAGGCAGGGCAGGGATAAAGCTACCGTTGAGAATAGAGCATTCCCTTCATCACGGATCAAACTTATTTAGCAAACTATTCCCCTTAAATTGACACCTGTAATCTAAACTTAATTTTCCGAGTCTCTCTCTCTCGTGACGCTTGATGTTACTTTTGTGGTTGCTAATAAATCGGCTTCGGCCGCGACCTTCTCGTACTCGCTAGTATGGCTTGCTCGATCCTCCGTCGCGTTTCAGTCGTCTGGCCGGGAAAAGCAATATCCCAGCGGGTGCCGTCCGTCAGCTTTTTGGCTGGAAATAAGACGAAAAGTCCCGTGGGACCTTGTATGACCCTGATTTCGCACCACAAAACAGTTGTCGAATGCTAATGGTCTGCGTAGGCTTTGACCAAGTCGCTCGTTGGTTGGATAGATTCTAACTCCGGTAATCTCCATGTTCAGTCCACTGTCACCGCTTCCACACGGTGTGAGACCTTCTCCAACGATCTAGCCTTCTGCACGTATCCGGCGAGAAGGGCGATGACAGCACAAGAGCCCGCGATGGCGACGGTGAACCAGATGATGCCCCTAAGCGGCGATCCAAAACGGTTCTCCTTCCACATGGAGACCAACGAGAAGACAACGCAGGTTACGCCCAGTAATACGATCAGCCACAGGCTTAAAGCTATTATTGCTAGATGGGGTTGCACTGGCGAATCTACGCTGCTCACTCATACCTGAGTGGGGGATGAATTTTCGCAGCATTGGCTCAACCCGCTTTCTGCAATTTTTTCGCACTGGGCTCTTGCACAGCAACTCTTTGTCCTGGCCCACCTGATGCAGTTGACGCTGTGCCGACCCTGACTGGGACGTGCTGCTTCGGTTTACGTTTCTTGAGGGTACGGAGAAAATCCATATGTTTGTCCTACCCCCGTGAAAGCTAAAAATAGCGACTCCAAATCAAAGGCCAGACAATGAGGAGCACCCCAATGAGCAGATAAATAATGCCTTCACCCATGGGGACTAATAGAGCAACGCCGAGGCCGCTATAACTGAAGATAAGAAGTGCAGAAATCGACAGAGGTTTCCTGAAAAGTCCCTGATATGGCAGGCTCAGGATGCCTCAGTCTTCTAAAGAGTGAGATATGGCAACGGGCGAATTAGCCCAGGTGACGGGTGACACTGGATGACGCAGTTTCTACAAAGTCCCTGTAGGACTTTGCGGAGTTTGCGCCCGTGGGTTCGCTATAGAAACTCAAGTCTGGCAACTTTGACCGATTCATTTCTAGTGCTCTGGAGCAAGTGTCAGGACTCGCCCTACCCCCATTCGGGATAGTTTTTGAAAATGCGGACATCGGACGCCTGCCAATGAAAGCCTTGTATGGCATACGTTCTGCTCCCCGATAGAACACATTCATGCAATAAACTGATCGGTACTCCACCGGCGTCCTCCGACACGTCTAACGCTGTGACTGAGGTACTACAAGAATAGGAGGAGATTAATGAAAACAAATGAAACGGAACTAGAGAAACCGAGTTTTTGGCAGCTGGTCTTCACACAAAGTAAAGTGAATGGAGCGCATTATATCGGAGAACAACTGCCGGGGAGTAATTGGGACTGGCCGAAAGACACCTATCTGCAGCGTCGCCTGCGGCAAGTGAAGTGGTACCAAACAGCGGAAAAGTCTGATCGTACAAATTACTCGGTGCTCTGATCGAGCCGAAGTATATTCCGTCGGGTCATTGCACCGTAAGACCTAATGATGGACGTGTCCCACAGATTCAGATCAACCAGCACGCCGTCCGCAACAGGTGCGTTGGCGTCCATGGTGCCGAGAGGGGTTGACCAACGCTCCGACCATTCTGTGATGTCTTTGATCTTCAAGCGTGGCGAACCTATAGCGCCACCTAGCGCACAGCGTCAAGGCTGTTAAAATGTGCGCTATGGCCATCGAAGTTCAGATTACGCGGTAGAAAGCAGGTGTATGGCGCATGAAGTTGCGATCACTATTCGTTGGCGCAGTGTTTCTGGCAGAGACACTGCGCCAGCCAGCAGCCCCCAGGATTGAGCGACACCAAGAGTGCAGCGCAACTATAATCGTGACATGTACGAGTGCGAGCGTGAGGCCATCTTTGCTGGTCGTGACAACAAGCAGCAGGTCTTCGATAGCTGCATGAAGACTAGGGGATACATTCCTTTTCTTCTACCGATCGGCCCGAGTGGCCCCATACCCAACAATGTACACGCGCGTTATTAGCCGCCGGTGGCCGCGTCCGCGTTGAGCATGCGGTTAGGCGAGATTTGGACGACCGCAGTCACAGTTAACGATCCGCACGCAAATGGAGTAACTCGACACTGCGTCTCGAATGACGCTGAGGGTAGTCACGCCATCAGCCATTGAGAAAGTAGATGTCCGGCTTATCGAGCACGCCTACCTTCTGCATTGTCTCTCGCAGATCCGCGGACTCGGCAAATGCCTTTGCGCGCTTGAGATCCTCTTGCCTCGAAAGAAGAACGACTTCATTCGAGTCGTGAGCACCCCGAAAAAGGTGCTTCTCGGCAAGGCCAGCCTCAACGCGCTTGGGAAGGTGGGCATCGTACCCGCGCTTCCATTTTGAGAAGTCCCGAACCTTATGTCGTATGAGCAGAAAACTTGCCATTGAAGTCCTCCTTTGACATATTACTACCGCTGCATCGTACGCTCTAATGGCGCCTAACAATTAGGACATAGGAAACGACCAACGCCGTCCATCAACCGAATCCGATTCTGGCTGCAATATCTACCAGCCATCCCAGCTTGTCAACGTTCTGTTGGCACCAAATACTGCCGGCGTCAGCGGCCCATCTCTCTAACGACTCGCAGCCTATCTCCATCTAGACCACCGTAAAACCGTTAGGATTAAACTGAACGACGCCTCAGTGTGATTAGCGCCAGTTCAAGTTAAAAGAGACGACAGAAATTTATTACCCACGTGGGTACCCGTCGCTTGAAAACCGTCCATGCCAACACGCATCCGAGGGCGTAGCTAGGGCTGCTTGACGGCAGAGGCGAAAATCGAAGACAATTATTCAACTTCCCTACATAGGAGGAGCACCTATGCAAATGGATAAAGTATTGGAGTTACAGCCGGTGTTAGTCCGAAACCATCCGCAACTGTCCTATAAAGGTGTTCCTAGCTGGCCTCCCAGGTGGATTTGGCTAGACGGCCCAGAAGACAAACACCCAAAAGGCGAAGTCGGAGTTTTGAGAGCGGTGTTGTTGTCTAAGGATCGGGTTAATAGATGCTTCCTGCTGATTTTTCATGAAGAGTCATCTTATATGGGCTGTTTGCTATTCGATGACGAGATCTTTTGTGGTCAAATAACGAAACTGCTAGAGGCTCACTGCAATCGTCATATTGCGGAGATCGGCTGCATCGATCTGTCCCATACGCTTTAGGTGCTTCGGCCCCTCTGCTTATCAATCCATGGCCTCCCGCCTGGATCTGGACAGGCGGGCTTGAACACAAATACCCAAAAGGAGAAATCGGAGTTCTTCGGCGGGTAGCACAATCCGATATTCAACCGAGCAACAGATGTTTCCTTTTATCGACCATGAAGAATCAACCTACATAGGCGATTTAACAGTCGATGACCATGCTTTCTGCGCACAAATAGTGAGATTCTTGCAAGAGCATTGCTACAATCGTCCCATTGCTGAGATTGGGGGCTTGGAGCTTCCCCATACTCACTAGGACACGATGAGGGTATGACCATGGAACACAAGAGTTGCCCAGTGTTTGTTGACGGTAAGGAGTGCGATCGCCCACTGACTCTGGTCGATCTCGAAGGCAAAAAAATAGCGAGATACGACTTAGCGACCTATGAATGCAACCTCCGTCATCGCACCTATTTTCTGCTCGAGCCGAAATAGAAGGCCACAGAGCCTTCCGCCTCGACCGCCAAGAGATAGAGCAAAGGATGGACGAGTTAGCGCGGGAATACCACGACACTCACGACCCGGACATCCCAGCAGAGATTTTTGAACCGGCTAGGCGGCTGAAAGAGATGGAGCACTGAAGGCGCCGGATTCGTCCGGGCTAGTCGGAATGCGCATGGATAACCTGGCGACAGCCGGTGCTTTACTGGGGGTGGTAGTGAGGATGGTAGTGGTGATGGTTATGGCTGGCGCTGGTCTTCCTCGGGCTGCGATTATTTCGACTCGCAATAGGCCCACTCGAGTAGTAGGCACGGAAAGACGATTGCGGAGTCGGAACTCTTCGCTGGTGGCAGGGCTACGACGCGCGCGGCCCACCCCGAATCGACGCGCGGCGGAGCTGGTCGAGGTGACTGGCATTCCAAGCCCTGAGCAGCAGACATAGCGCGCGCGCGTGGACTTCACCTGGCACGGGTGTGTCTCTTGCTGGAGGCGCGTGATCGGGGACCGGGAAGATAAACTCGCCGTGGAAGACGTGGAACGCGCGGTCTGGCGAGGCCAGTGTTGCTCCGGCGCGACGACGCGGCTGGCGACTAGCCGAGAGATGGCGTCGACCGCCCTTTCGTGGATGACGCGAGTAACTGATGTAAGAGAAGGTAGGCGGATCTGGGCCGCCGATCACCAAATTCCTGCCCTTGCTGACCTGCATTTAACCGTGGCTCACGCGCCGCCTGGCGGAAACCATCGGGGCTTCGGCGGTCGAAGGCGTAAAATTTTTATTCATGTCTCCTGCATTAAACTGGCAAGCGATCCCGGTGGCGAGCCCGTGGCCACGCGCCTATCATTTGTCGAATATCGGACTCAGCATCACTCTGCTGCCAGCCTAGCCGCTGGCTCAACATCAGCCACTGGCCGGCTGAACGCCAAGAAGTCTGCGGGTCTCCAGCGGGCTGAAGCGCGACGCTGAGGCGCGGGCAGTGCAGCGCGTGAGCCCGACAGAACGTCAACTGGTCCTGCAGACACCACCGGTGAGCGGCGCCTGGTTTGGAGCAGCCTGAAAACCGCCCTTGAGTGGTTGGCGCAGTAGAAGGTGGGCGTCGCCGTCATATCACCGTGAGTGCATGTCTCGCCGGCGACACCAGCGTTCGAATCGAGCTGCCGACTCTGAATAGGGTGCCAGCCAAATTTCCGGGCTCCCGGAGCAGTGCCCCAAAGAGGACCGTCGCCCGTCGAATGAGAAACCGTCGAGGCCCTCGAGGTTGGAACATGCGTAGACTAACAGCCGCCGTGATTGCTTTGATGCCATCCGTTCCGCCGCCAAGAATCACTCCAATGCTCGCAGAGTCGCTCGCGGGTAAAAGCCTGAGTGCTTCCGGCTCAAAAACACGGCAGCATCGAAAACCTGAAGGCCCAGTGCGCCAGAGGCGCATAGACTGGTGGCGCCTGCCACCGGCCGGTCGAAGCAGGGGTTCGACAAGTGCGTCGAGCAATACGTCTGCCCGCCGTTTCCTGGGCCTACGCCTGATACCGGTAAAAAAGCCGCTGGTGTCGCACGCGGTGCATCGATGAGTCCACCACCCCTGCGCCCCTAGTATCTGGAGGCCGACGCCTGCACTGTACTCGCCAAAAAGCCCTCGCGACAATCTCTTGTTGATGTTGTTGGCGCCACCCGCGCACCCCGGCCAGTACCACGGCACCTCTGAGCGACCCACGAATGGCTGTCCGGTGAGCGTCGCGGTGGGCTTCGCTCTGTTGCCCTGGCCACCGTCAGGCGGTTGTTGGTTACGTCCAGCGCCGGAGATCGTCCGGACGCTGAAGGTATTTTGTGCATCCGCTCGAGGAGGAAAACCTGTCCCGACGCAGATGTAGTCGCCAACGCGTAGCGCTGCGGCCAGCACGGCGAAGTCGCAGTCTTGGGAGAATTGCAGCACCTGCTCTGGAGACGCACGACACGCAAGCCGCCCACGATCAGTCTGTCGATACGATTGGCCAGCCACCAAACTAGAGACGATCGACGCCCCAGCAGTCCTCGAGGTGGTTGCTGTTATTGAACGCGAAGGGTTGCGCTGTTTCGTCCTGGTAGCGAGGCGAGTGCCACCTGTCGTGACGAAGTCCTTTGGCGGGCGCGTGGCAAGCCCGGAAGTTGACCATGCCACCGTACTTCAAAAACACGCCGTACTTGGCTTTCAGATCACAACAATTCAATGCCTCTAATTTGACGGCCACTAGCAACGACAGCACCGCTTGCATCGGGTTATGGAAGATGGTGCGTCCGTAGGTTCACCTCCCGCCGCGCACTGTTGTGCCGGGCCCAGCGGTGAGCTGTAACATCGAGCCAACGCCGTACTTGTTTATCGAGGTGCAGCGCTCGTCCTGCCGGGTGATTGCCGCAGCAAATGCAGTGTCAACGCCGCGGCGTCGTCGGTGACGCCATCTCCAACTGCACCAAAGTCACTGGCGTACAGCGGTTTGGTCAGCATTTTCACTCTCCCGCATCGGCGCCCTTGAGAGCCAGCGGCCAGCACCTCGACGTGCCACGTTGTCGAACAGCAGGCCACGGTTGAAACGGCCTTCGGAAAGGATAGTAACGTATTCATGGCGGACCTTCCTTTTATCCTTGGTTTCAGGGATATAGTCCAATTACCGAGTGTTTACTCAATGGCTCCCCGTTCTGTAACCCGAAAAGCAAGGAATCGCGCTTTGGCTCATGGCCAGTGAGCACTTACTTCTTGTTTAGCCCGACTTCGCGGATTCGATGCTAGGTAAAAAAATATTGCGCGCACAAGTGGTTGGATTGCAAGGGATGGGGTGAGCCGAAAGAGCCGAAACGGCTTGTAGTGCAGACCTAGCCCCTGTTCAAGCTTAACTGGATGTGGATAATCGCAGGCTGTCAGCGTTCCGGTCAGGCCGATCTTTCATCAAAACGAACAGCGCGTCGAAGCGCACATCTTCGTGTCGTTTCTGGCTTATTGTCTGCACGTCACGCTGGGACAAAGACTCCATACGCTCGCGCCGGGACTCACGCCGCGCAGTGTGCTCGAGCAGTTCGCCGCACTCCAGATGATCGACGTGCATCTGCCCACCACCGACGGTCGTAAGATCATTCTCACGCGCACCACCCAGCCCGAACCGGAACTGAAGTTGCTGTTGGACAAACTCAAGCTACAACTACCGCGCACAACCGCCTGCCCAAGATCAGCTCTGCCCAAGCCAGCTCCGCCACCGCCTTGTAGTGCAGACCTTTGGGACCCACCGGTTGATTTATCAACTACTTATAACCTTTGACCCCGCCAATCCGCGAAGTCGGGTTAGTAGACCGTGATACCCTTACTTTCAGCGATATAGTCCAATCACTGAATATTTTAGTTACTCAATGGCTCCTGTCTGCACCCACCGCAACTAACATGCCGGAAGAAAGCCGAAGAAAATAATGCTTCAGTTAGCGGGAAAGAAGACCGCAACAGACTAAATGCGGGACAGGCAAAGCGAAACTTTTGGATACAGAGGTGTGCCACAAAGTTTCTCTCTATTTCTTGGGGACTAATATCAGGACATGATGGCGCCGCGGGGCAGGGCGTGAGGGGCGTTGGAAGTGCTTGGCCACGGGAGGTTGGCTGAGATCACGTCGGAGATGTCCAATCTCAGCATCCATGACTTCGCGCGAGGTCCGCCATTGCTGGATGGTGCCGGGAAAATAGGACGGGAGGATGTCAGTAAAGTGAGAAGCTACTGGAGGGTTACTGCAATCGTCCCATCGCTGAGATCGGTAGCATCGATTTGTCCCTACACTTTATAGAAGGTTTTACCCCCGATGGCGGCCCTTAACTTCGGCCCTGCTTATCAATCCATTTGCTCGCATAGCTCTGGCCCGTGATCTTCGGCGGCTGATTAGTTTTGAAGACGCCACCTTCGAGAGGTTGGATGAGCGTGAACGACTCCTGCTGGGTCTTGATAACTACTATGGTCTGGTAAGGTAGCAATACGCGGCTTGGCAGCCGAACACTGTCCCCCCAATCGCGCACGGTCATGCTCCGGGGCCAACCAAGAATCAGCCCGCACACAGTTCAGAGTACAATTGTCTCGTCGGCTTCGGTGCAATGACGACAATTCTACTACGATGGTAGCGGTGCCGTTGCAGGCGACGATCCTGCACCACGTTCTGAGGGAGGGTTGTGTGGAACAGACCCGACGGTGGAGCCGGCCGGACAACTGAAAAAGCCGACCTTCCCGGCTGCGGCCCGCGCACGGGACTCATGTGCAAGGTCATGCCCACCGGTCGGCGAAATCTGATCTCGAGTTGGCGTTCACAACTCAACCCGGTAAAAGTGAACAAGTTAATGTATCCAGTGTGTTCGGTAATTGATTGCGCGGAAGGGTAGCCGAATACCCTAAACGACGCGCCTCCACGCGGGTGTTGGGGGCCCTGGCCAACAGGGATCCTTCGTGAAGTCAATGCATGCGAGCATCGATGCAGGCATTGTCCGGACTCCTTTCCACATACGAAATAGGCAGGACTGATTTGCTCGTTACTTCTTCGAACAGTCGGAGCTGTCAAGTCCCGCCAGGACGGATATCCCTGCGCGTTTTTGGCTGCAGCATCAGGCTCATTGACGGCTCCGCCTTTTTCACTCGCTCGGGTCTTCGAGGGGCTTGTGCGGTGGATTTGTCAACGAAGCCACGATTGGAAGTCCGCCCCTCCATGTTCCCAAGCCATCTTGATGGCGGATCGCATATTGTCTGCCAGGACGATGAACTTCGACGGCCGGCGGTCGTCAAGGGTGCGAAAAGCTCACGATGTAGACCTTAGCCATAGTGGGGCGCAAATTAGCCCCAAAAACGGCGAGAAGAGCAAGAGAGGTGAAGATGGGCCTTCAACCCTGGTCTGTCGCGCATCTGACAAGTCGAAATTGACATGTTTCATACAGAGAGATATAGGCCGGAATAGCTTCAAAAGCCGTCCGAGCTTAAAGCGCCGGGGCCAGTGGTAGGCCGGGAGCCTCGAACAAAGGGGGTTCCCGATGTTGGCTCCGAGACCATCCACTGATGAGTTAGCATGGCGTTCCTAGCTGGCCTCCCGTTTGGACGTGGATAGACGGTTGTGGAAAAATAGACGTCGACGACGAGGCGAAATCGGGATTCTCACAGAAGTAACACTAACCAAGCCGAAAACCCGCCAACCGGTGCTACTTATATACATCGGTCATCAGGGATCGTCGTACATCGGCTGTTTGCCGCCCGATGATCTCGCCTTCTGTCGCCACGTAGCAGAGCTCCTAAGATTTTGCCGCAATCGTTCCATCGCTGAAATCGGGAGCGTAGATCTCTCCTACACTTCGTAAGCGGGCTCTCGATCTGGGCCCGTCATATTAACACCGGATGGGGACATACCGCAGGCCCCACATCAGTTGGACACGATGAGGGTATAACCATGGAACACAAGAGCTGCCCAGTGTTTGTTGACGGTAAGGAGTGCGATCGCCCACTGACTCTGGTCGATCTCGAAGGCAAAAAATAGCGAGATACGACTTAGCGACCTATGAATGCAACCTCCGTCATCGCACCTATTTTCTGCTCGAGCCGAAATAGAAGGCCAGACCTGGCCCGGTCCCCTCCCGCTCGACTTCAGTACAACTGAAATTTTACACTCACGTCGGGACCCGTCGCTTGAAAACTGTCGAGTAGGAGAGCGAACCGGATGCGCTGTCGATATGTTTTACTAATGGTGCTGTGGGTACTTTGGTCTGAGCTCCTCGGCGATGGAAAGCCGGAATGGAACTCCATCGACACTTTCAACACCCAAGCTGCATGCACAGAGGAATCGCAGCAGAGGGCTTCCAGGGCGAAGCAAAATAGAAAAGTCCTGAACTCTGGCCCAACTCACTTTACATACAGGTCTGTTGACGCGACCTACATGCTTTCTTACATTTGCGTACCCGACACCGTGTGACCCACGGCCAAAATGAACCGCATCGACACACTTCAGATCGAGTTTGCTGAGTGGACACAGGACGGTCATCTCAGACACTCGAAGTTCATCGGTTTGAGAGAAGACACCTGATCCTTGGACGGTGAGACGCGAATAGCCCGCCGACAAAGCTCTCGCTCTGGACGGGTCCACCTGCTGGACACCAGCCAGAAAAAAGTACTGCTTACTCACCGGCTCACGGGGTGGGCACAGGGAGACCCAACTCCTGGGGCAAAGGGTGCAACATCTCAGTGACCTCGCGAGCGGGGGTCTGTCGCATCCTTTTGCCGGGTGTGGAGCTCGTTAGGCCGAGCAGGGTTTCCACTCTGCCTCGCTGCGCGCGCATTACCTGGTAGAGGTCGATGCTGCTCGACTCGTTGTATTTGGCTTCACGTGGTGTGGAGAGGTAGGTCTTCGACTTCCCGAGTGAACGCCATGTGCGCTCGCACGACGATACGCCACTGATTCAGCTTCTTGAACTCTTTCTTTGGTCGTATCGATCGAGCCGAGGTCGTTCTGGTACATTCGGGCTTCTTGATCGGACCAGGCTGGTAGCCATTTCATATGCCTTCAAGCTCATGCCAGCGTGGCGAACTGCGTCGCCGGGGTCATGATTGCGGTTGATATGCATTCGGATAACACGTTGCTTCTTTTTCGTTTGGGCCACGGCCGCTATCGACTCGGATCGATCCTGCCTTCGGATCGCCTTGACCGTGACCGGGTATACCACTCGATGCCTCTTTCTGAGCAGGGTCGCAAAGGATTTTTCGTGCCGTGCTTCGTTGATGGCGCCGCACGCGAAGAAACTTTTTTGTCTCCAGGCAACGGCTTGCCTTCAGTATCCACTTTCGTCGTACACGAGGGCCATTACAGGCCCGAACGGCCATAAAATCACCAGCGGCCGAGGCGTCTTCCTTCGGGAACCGGGCAGATCGCATCGCGCACAAGCCGCGATGCGGATGCCGCGTGCCCCAAGGCCCGGGCTTTTGAACCTGTAGAGCGCGAGCATGGCATTGAACGGCGCGAAGTTGCGCAAAGCTTGACGACGAAGTCGAGCAGGTTTTTTGAAGTCCTCGCTTCGGGTATAGAGTCGCGAGTCCTCCAGTAGCTGATCCATCGCGGAACGAAACCGCGCCTCGGTCTCTCGAACAGAGTCTTGCTGATGCGAGGGATCGATCAGCGGCGTGATCGATTATACGCGCGTCCTCCTTTCCAACGGCAGATGACCCAAATGCGGATCGCCCCAGAGGCTGGTCTAAGCGTGTCCGGCAAGCGCCGTACGCCACAAGGGCAACACACAACCCAACTGATCCATAGATGGTGGTGATTATTCCTACGGTTGACGGAGGATTGTCAACCGTTATCGCTATTTTTTTCCTACCCACTGATGGAGTAAGGAAACGCGGTAGGAGTTGAGGCTTGGCTGCGAGATTTTCCAGCCCTTCGTTCTTGGTCCGGACGAGCTTGATAATCTCGCCTCGTTCAGCCTCAAGGCGGCCTTGTTTGACGGCACGGTGAACAGCGGCTCGTGTGATTCCAAGTTCCTTGGCCGCTTCTGTGATGGTGTAATAGGGTTTCCGACTTGAAGAGTTCATAACGTACCGAACGTATCAGAGCTGTTGTGGGAAGGTAAAGGCAAATCTCAACTGTGCGATAGCCGGGCGAGCCGGTTTTGTCCGACTCCTCACACAAGTCTGACGATCATCGGCCCCACTACGATCAAGCGGGGTCCGTCATCGAGCGGAAGCAAAGCCTTCGCGCGGCGACGATCGCCCACCAACCGTGATTGCACTGCTTCTACGCTTGATCGATCTCGACTGACCAACTGCTCGCCCCTTCTGCTCAAGTCTCGTGCACGCACCAGTCTCGACCACGGACCATGGAGTGCGTCTGGCGTTCCGGAAGCTCGGTCGCGCCTGCAGAATATTCCGATCCCGCCGTAGATTTACTGCCGACGTGAAAAGCAGCACCGGCCAACATAGAGCGAGCCAAACGTCCGGGACGGCACAGCAAAATCAGCGACCGTAATCGGGCGCCCATCCATCTGACGTTCGAGATCGGCACTCCGTTTCTCGGGTCGAAACCCGTGTTGCTCAAACAGACGAAGAAATTTCCCGGCTCCAGCGGCGAGCCTGCCACACCAGCCGCATAAGCCTCTAGCCAGGGGCCAGGATCGTCGATGTCGCCGGGCGTTTCAAGTGGCCGTCGTTGAGGCGCCGTGCATATGCCATCTCCTCCAGTGCTGGTAGCGCTCGAGGCCACCTGGAGGTGCTCGTGGTAGCGCTGGTCTGCGGTAGGACCTGAGCGCAGCGGCAGCAAGCCCGTCTCCTACAACCTGGAGGTGATCGAGATGCCCGATCGAGCGTTGAGCCACTAAATGAAAATCTTGAGGCGATCCTTCCGCAGATATCCGCTTCCACCAAGATGACCCGGATCAATAAAAGCTACTTTGAAAATTTGTCATAGTTGCGCTTGCCCTGCTCGCCAGTTCTCCATGGTCGCTTCGAGCTGGAAATCCAGCTCATTCGCAGCAGTGAAAGCATGAAATAAACGCCGCATACCGATCAAGGGAAGTAACTCGATGATCAATACACCCAGGAGCTACAATAAGCTGGCGAAGCGGCTTATGGAGCGCAGAGCGATAAGCGAGGCACACTCGACCTACCACCGCTGCCGCCGTGATCGCAAGCAAGGCGGTGAGGCGGGCCCGCTTTCGTGAGCAAGATTGAGAGTGACCGCCGGTATTTTGGGAGGTTGCGGCACGGGAGAGCAAGCTTGCGCCGGCCCCCTCTTTCGGTTTTTGCGTCGGTCGGCGGCGAAGCAAGGATATGCCCACAGGACGCGCACAGAAAGATATCCCCTAGCGGTTGGGTGAAGAAAGTACCGTTCCGCAAGTCGGTCGGGGTGGGAGGCACACCTTCGTTTACCCACCAGCACCTCCTTCACTGCTGCTTAATCGCAGCGCCCATCCGTTGGTGAGATTCCAGCGGCCGGCGACATTTCCATCCCACTGGGGATGTATTTTGACAAGGTCACGGACCGCGCATGCGTTCCTCTGCTCGTCATGGGTGGTCGCTCGTCGCGAGATGCAAGAAACCCAGCGAATCCTCGTAAGCAGGTGCTGGAAGCGCTCATCAGCCTCTGCCGTCCCACAGCGGGGCACTGCCGGGTCATCTCGCATTGTAGCGGAGCGTGGCTCAAAGCTCCGCAAGCCCCGTATTGCCATGGCGGACGGAAAATGCTCCACGAGGTTCAAAGGCGAAGGCATTTAGTCAGAGTTCAATGACTTTCCACCTTCGATCTCTGGCAGTATACATGTGCTTCTGGTCGAAACCGGCCAATCCCGAAACGACGGGTTGCGGTGAGAGGATTTTCCTGGGGTTCATCACCCGGTAACGCGAAGCAGCTAGGATCGGATGGAAACTCGTAACCCGGTAGGAGCCCCGGGCTCTTGCCGACGCCGGATGGGATAACCTGCCGAGCGATCATCGGCCTCGCTTGTCGATCAGCGGGCGTCGCTCCTGAATAGTTCCAACAACCTCAGCGGCAATCTCCCCAGCGCGCATTCCTGCGCTGCCTTTGCTGGACTGCGGCATGTAGATCATCCGGCGCTGTCTTGGCTCGATTACGCGACTCTGGCCCGTGCATTCGAGTCCGCGTTTCGAATCTGCTTTGGTAGTTGCTCTAAGAGACTGCGGCAGCTGAGAGTCGTCGAGGTTGGTGAATTCTCCGTTCCGATCAGGCCCAACATACTCCAATCCATGCGACCCAGCGAGGCCCGGCTCCAGCTGACTCACCTTTCCAATGGCATTGCAGGTGGCGGACCAGCACGTCCTCGATTTCCCAGGAGAGAACCGGTGCAGCAATTTCACCGCCTGCAACCATTTCTACATGTGCTTATCGTAGAAGTTGCTGGTCGTGTGATGCATGCTCCGGGCATAGCCGAGCGACCGCTCCCCACGCGTGGTCCGTCGACCGGCGCGTCCTCCTCTCTGGGCGTGAGTTATCGGGGACGCGGTGGCGCATGTTGCTGTCACCACAGCGGCTTCCCAGGCCGCCCACATCGATACACCAGTTCGAGTGTCGGGAGAGCATGCCAGCACGTTGCCGGGAGATTGGCTGGGAGGCGCTGCAGATCATCTTCCAACTTTGTTCTGGCGCATCCAGCGGTGATTTGTGCGGTGTTGTTCGCCCGCCCTGGCCAAGGGAACAGATCGCGGACGCCGAATGCGACGCACGGTCCGGTTTTGGTCAATCTCCACGGATGGGCCGCCAAAATCAATGCTCCATGACATCGCTGACCAAGGCATCCCTACCTCCTCGCGCCTGGACGCGTGCGGCTCCACACACTTCGCACCGCCGCCGGCTGCAGTTCATCCAATAAGTCTTAGCACGCACTCCACCTCGTTGACTTGCAGGAGCTTTCGCTCCCGCGCACCGAAGAGATCCGCCGCAACAGTAGCGCCTTTAACCGCGCGCAGAAACTCAAGGAGATCAATCATCATTTGTTCATTTGGCTGTGTGCCCCCCGAACCGATCCAATCAAGTGTACGTAAAGTCCTTTCCAAATTAGGACCGCGCCCACCTGCACCATGTCGGCGCCATGCATTATTGCAAGCGGATGCCCGTTCGGGTTTTCGTCGTGAGCGAGTCCAACCTGGGCAACGATCACTTGGGCTTTGCCTTCAACAATCTCCTTACTTGTGAGAAATTGCGGGTGCAAGGTTTTGGGCGAAGAAAAAAGAAAAGGTTTGTGTATTACCATTGCACTTTTTCAAAAGGCAGGCACAACGGCTGGGGTTATGTTCCCGAAAGGGAGATCGCTCGTCTTTTCGAGCCGGCCGTGAAAGCCGTCACTTTAGACGAGGAAATCGTCGAGTGGTTGCAGGACGCCTTGAAGGAAAGCGACAAATCCAGCCGCAGATTGAGCGAGAACCGGCTAAATTCGCTTCAAAACGATCTGACTAGGGTGAATCAGAGGCTCTCTCGACTCTATGATGCTAAATTCGACGGAGACTCAATCGACGCAAAGAAGTCTTTAAGATCAAAGAGAACGAATACAAAGCCAGTATTGCCGAAATCAAGGCGCAAATCAGAACGCTCGGCGACGGGAATCCTAACTTCTACCAGGACGCTTGCAGAACCCTCGAACTCTCTAAGCGCTTGTTTCCTCTCTTCTTGAGTCGAGCTACGAAGAAAAGGCCAGTATCCTCAAACTCCTGGCTTCGAACTACTCCCTCGTTAAAGCAAGCGACGTAAGTATCCTTCCTACATATAGAAAGCCCTTCGACATAATTGCCGAAGGGCCTTCCTCGTCTAAATTGGCTCCCCGGAGGGACTCGAACCCCCGACCAATTGGTTAACAGCCAACTGCTCTACCGACTGAGCTACCGGGGAAAAACTGAAATTACTCTTTACCCTTAATAGCGCTCTTATCTGGCCCGACTCGTATTTACTCTACCGACTGCCAGAGCTTCAGCTAGGGGCTGATCAGCCTGCGGCTGAACCGGGGGAAAACTGTATCACTTTTATCCTTAACAGCCTCAGCTAGCAGAGGTCAGCCGAACACTGAACCTGCTCTAGCCTACTACGAGCTTCAGCTGAAAGCTGATCAGCCTATGGCTGAACCGGGAATACTAAATTACTCTTTTGCCCTTAACAGCCTTAGCCAGCGATGAGCCGATCTACCGGCTACTGAGCTTCAGCCAATGGCTGATCAGCGTACGGCTGAACCGGGAAATCTTTCCAAATTCGATTTTTATCTATTCTCTTAATTCGACGCAAACCTAACGGTTGACACAACATCTTAATCTCACTTGTCTAAGCTGTTTCATCCAGCCAAGTGACGACCCTGACCCGACTTCAGGAATATTTCACGCCGGCGGGCAGCTTTACCGTCAGAAAAAGCTTCATGATGAACCAGCACGAAAGGTCTATTCTGCCGCGTCCATCTGGTCGCGCCGCCGTTGTGCTCTGCCAGTTTCTCCGACGGCACCTTGCTTGTGTACCCTACATACCGCTTGTTATTTTTCAGACTTCGTAAAACGTACACGTAGTACACGGTCCGGTCTAGGATTCATCAAACGTGAATGATCTGGCCTGAACCGGGGAAACAATCTTAAAAACAATCACTTATTTAACACAGGACTGGATCAAATTCTAGAGTTGCGGGAGAGCTAATTCGCTAAGTTCTTCGACCATACGTTGATGATGCGTGGCCGGCCAGTAAACGCGGCCGCATTTGGGACACCAAGAGAAGTTTTCCTGGGTCGAAAAGACATAAGCCGGAACGAGTTTTTCAATCGCCGCCTTGGACCGTGGCTGCAAGGATGAGGTTGCATTCCAGGCAGCGGGTAAAGGGCTTGTCTAAAGGGCTAAAACCGCAGGCTTGAATCACTTGACGTAGCTGTTCGCGGTGGTGGTCGCTCTCGATGAAAAGAAAATCCGGCGGCTGTTTTTTCTTTAGTCCGCGATCCCGAGTCAATATCAATCGATTCTCCGCCCGTGCGGCGTGAATCAGGCCATAGCCCGACAAATGCTGGCCATAAATTACATCTTGCGCCCATAACTGCGCAGCCACTTCGCCAATTTCCCAAGCATCCTGTCCGCGCGCGAATTTCACCTCTTTGACAGATGTCCAGGTCGTTTCCATGCGGCGCGTTACAGTTTTTACGTTGAATTGGTCGCTCTTTGCATTTACGCATAGTGGTTCACCGCATGCTTGTTAAGCGCTCCATTGGCGTCGCCATCGTGCTTTTCTGGTGCTTGATGAATATTTTGCTTCTCAAGCGCCAGCTTTAGGCCCCGCCGGCACCCATCACGTTCCGCGGCGTAGAAACCATCACCGAACCCATACGGGAATCGTGGGGCGTCTTCTACCACGGCGAGAAAATCGGTCACGCCAGCCAAACCATTACACCAAAAACAAAGGGATATCAGATTCAAGACCGTTCGTTGCTCCGATTGCAGCTCTTGGGCACGACCCAGAACGCGACAACACACTTGGATATGGATGTAGATCAGGAGTGGACACTTGAAAAGTTCAACTTTTGTGCTGCAAGCGAATGACGTAAGATTCCATGCCCGTGGCCGTGTGATGCCGGGGAAACTGATCTTAACAGTGGATTCCGGCGGCCATGTCACAGCGCGCGAAATCACGCTCACCCAACCGCCTTACCTTCTCGCCGCCCTCAAACCTTACGTCGCCACTCAGCAATTGGAGCCCCGGCAAGGAACATCACTTTTCTACCTTCGATCCAGCGACGCTTTCCCAACAAGTGACGACGGTCGTAATCGAGGAGCCGGGAACAGATTCGCATCGGCGAACGCATCGAACCGGCGATGCGGATTCGACAACGTTTCAACGGCATCTCGGTCATCTCGTGGCTCGACGGCGCGGGCAGAACCTTGAAGGAAGAAACCCCGCAGGTTTTTCTTTGGTACGGCAAAATCCACTGAGGCTGCGAAATCCTTCCACGACCAGGTCCATTCCGCTTGATCTTATCACTCAGACATCCATCACACCGGACAAGCCCATCTTGTCTCCCCGAACAAAAGAATCTGATCAAAACTGAAGCTCGGTGGGATCAACCTGGCAAACTTTCCGCTCATGAACGTCGGGCGCCAGAGACTGGATCGAGATCAATTGAGATCAGGCGCGAAGAAGTCAATCGGCTGAAATCTGTCGGATTGCCGGTTCAACAAAAATCACTTTGATCCCTTTCTCCAACCGACCGTGTTCTTGCAAAGCGACCACCCAAGGATTAGCCGGCTCGCGGCGGAGATTGTGCGTGGGGAAAAGGACGCGCGCAAAGCGGCTTTAAAACTGCAAAGACTGGGTTTACAAGGAAATCGCCAAAGAGCCCACGGTGAGCATTCCCAACGCACTGGAAGTTTTACAAACCAAGAAGGGCGACTGCAATGAGCACACCGTTCTCTTTCAACGCCGTCGCCAGAGCGGCGTGAATTCCCGCAAAGACCGTGGTCGGCGTGGTCTATCTGCGCGACGCCTTTTACTATCACGCCTGGTCCGAAGTCTGGATCGGCGAGTGGATATCCGTCGATTCGGTACTGAATCAGTTTCCCGCCGATGCCACTCACATCAAGTTTCTCGAAGGAGAGAGATCGATCGGCAGATGGATATCCTCCAGCTCATCGGCAACTTGAAAACTCTCGATCATCGAGGCTTCTTAAACATGATCAAACTGGTGAACCCTCGTCAAACACTACGGCCGGCTCGCGGCCGTGGATTCGTTGAGCCTGGAAGTTCGGCGAGGGGCGAAATCTTCGGCTTTCTTGGACCCAATGGCGCACGGCAAAACAACCACCATTCAGGCCATAATGGGAATCCTCAAGCCCACATCCGGCCAGGTTTTCCCTGGGCGGCTACGACGTGGAACGGCAACCGGAACAAGCCAAAGCGATCTCCGGTTTCATCCCGGACCGTCCTTTCATCTATAGCTTCTCGATGAGCAGCGTCAATACCTGGACAACTGACTGAAATTGTCCGTGGTACCGAGCAGGTCCGCAGCGCCAAAGAAGCAGGGAAGCTGATTCGACTTCCCGTGGGCGATGGGATGGCGCTCGTTTTCTTTGATAGTCCAGAAGCGCCCGTGCGGTGCGCGATGGAGATCAGCAAGAAGTTGAAAGAGTATCCGCAACTGAAGCTGCGAATGGGCATCCACAGCGGGCCGATCAGTGAAGTTCGCGACGTAAACGATTCGAGCAAACGTCGCCGGAGCTGGGATCAACCTTGCGCGACGGCGTGCATGGATTGCGGAGACGACAAGACACATTCTGTTGTCCAAGAGGGTCGCGGAAGATTTGGGCCACTCGCGAGAGTGGGGTCCGCTATTTGCATGACTTGGGGGAATGCGCCGGTAAAGCACGGCGTTCCCTATCTTCCTCGTGAATTTCTACGGGGACGGCGTTGGGAATCCTGAATTGCCGAAAATGGTTCAGCAATCGCAGTCGGAACGAAGCTGCCAAAGCCGCTGCTGCGGGCGCACTACGAGGAAGTTTCGAGGTATATTTGGCAATCGCGGCCGCCATCTTTTTGCTTTTGCTGCCGCCGCCCTGAGCATCTGGTCGTTATTCCCGACAGAATATCAGCAGCTGCGCTCCCTGAGGAGAAAAGCATTGCGGTGTTGCCGTTCGAGAATTTCAGTCCGGAAAAAGACAACGCATTTTTTTGCGGACGGCATCCAGGACGACATCCTAACGAGTCTGGCAAAGATCAAAGATCTCAGAGTCATCAGTCGTTCCTCAGTGATGGAGTTTCGCGACGCCGGAGCGCAGAACCTGCGCCACATCGGGCGGAAACTTGGCGTGGCGAACGTTCTCGAGGGTAGTGTGCGCAAAGAAGGCGACCGGGTAGTGGTGAATGTGCAATTGATCGATGCGCAGAGTAACCGGCAGATTTGGGCAAATCGTTACTGACCGCACCCTGGTTGATTCGCTGGGATTGCAAGGCGAGTTGGCCAGTGAAATCGCCGATGCTCTGCGGGCAACGCTGAGCGATGGACGAAAAAGCGCGGGCTGCAGCCAAAGCCGACGCAAAATCCGGATGCGTACGTCGTTTTATTTGCGCGCGAATCAGATCTCGCGAAATCCCGACACGCTGCTGGAGGATTACAAGACCGCAGAGCAACTTTTACATGCAGGCGATCGCACTCGACCCGGACTTTCGCGCTCTGCTCACGCGCGGCTCGCATCTGTTTGTGCTGAGGTTTTCCATTATTACGAGCCGACCGAGGATTGGAGAACGAAAGCTCGCGCCGAAGCGCAAGTTGCGCTTCGCCTGCAACCGAATCTGGCAGAAGGCCACTTCGCCGCTCGGCCAGTGCATCTACTGGATGGATCAAGACTACGACAGGGCTCTGAAGCAATTCGAGATCGCGTCTCGTTTATCGCCGAGCAATGCGGATACACGCTCGGCTGATCGCGGCGATTGAGCGCCGGCAGGGCAAGTGGCAGGAGGCGCTCGAAGCCTACGAACGGGTTGCGAAGCTCGATCCGCAAAATCCGAGCACCGCTCGTGAACTTATGTTTACGAACACGTCAATGCGGCGATTGGCCGGAAGCGGCGCGTTGGGTTGAGCAACTGCGCGCCCTGGCGTCCGACATCGCTCGTTGGCCAAGATCCAAAGCGGCTACGTCGAATTTTCAGTGGAAGGGAGACACTCGTCTGCTAAGTCGATGCTGGATGAGATTCCAGCCGGTGTCGACCCAGATGGCGGAGTGTCACCTGCAGCCCGATGGGACGTGGCCATGTTGCAGACCGCGATTATTCGCGCCGCCAAACGAGATTCTGGAAGCATCGTCGGCCAACGAAACCTCTTATAGCATGGCCGGATTGACCCCGAAAATCTTCTTGGAAGGCTGCACCTATGTTGCGCAAGGAGATAATCGCGAGTGCTCAGAAGGCGTTCGAACAGGCGCAGACCAGCTTTTGAAGACAGCGGTGAAAGAAGCGCCGGAAAGCGCCGAGCGGCATGCGAGCCTCGGGCTGGCTCTACGCGTTGTATGGGGCGGAAGAACGGATGCGATCGGAGAGGGACGACGTGCAGTTGAGCTCAAGCCGGAATCGAAAGATGCCGTCGATGGCGTCACTTATGAATGGCTATCTCGCGCTCATCTACGCTCGGGTCGGTGAAAATGATTTGGCTATTCCGTTAATCGAGCGTCTGCTCAAAACGCCAGGCGCAGTTGATAGCGCCGATTACAGCATCACCGTCAACGATCTGAAATATCGCTGGAATGGGATCCGCTCCGCAACGATCCGCGTTTTCAAACAGCTGATCGCAGAAGCCAGGCCGCCTGAAGCGCTGAGAGACTGGCAGCGCTTGTAGCGGTTAAAAATTTGGATTCAGGTTAGAACGGCTGATCCACTCACCAGTGAACGCGGAAACGTTTTTGCCGAGCTAAAGCGAAGAGAAGTGTCGCGCGTCGCAATCGCGTATGTTGTAGCCGGGTTGGGCGCTCGCTCGCGGCATCGCGCAAGTTCTTCCGGTATTCGATACTCCAATTTGGGTAGTTCGACTCTTGGTCGTCCTAGCAATACGTAAT